>Ga0209251_1000122_pt1 | contig 70750 bp, 54 predicted proteins | sample SaaInlV_100m_DNA_6_FD_184665 | JGI IMG/M metagenome (GOLD analysis project Ga0209251, IMG submission 184665) | Marine microbial communities from expanding oxygen minimum zones in the Saanich Inlet - Saanich Inlet SI073_LV_10m_DNA (SPAdes) (version 2) | ecosystem: Environmental > Aquatic > Marine...
CTTCTCAAAGGAGAGGCGTCAGTGGAAATGTTGGACTAGAGGTTGCCATGAAGAAAATTGGGATATATACGGTTTTGTAAGGGCTGTTCTTTCTACGAGGAGTGGAGAAGACAAAGAGTTTAAAGATGCCCTAAGATATATTCTTGATCTTTATTCGATTGGAGATAAGTACAAGACGGAAAAAATTGACCAGCCTGTCGAGGATGACTTTTCAAGGGTTGTCAAGGTATTTAAAAGGAACGAGCAGTTACAAAACGTAGGGACTTGTAGACAAGTGCCGACAATTGGTAACTCCCCATACTTTGAATCAAGAGGCTTCCATCGAAACACACTTAAATATTTTGAAGTAGAGGACTGTGAAGATAAAAATTCTACAATGTTCAACAGGGCCGTCATACCGATCTACTCGGATAAAGATATTCTTGCGGGATATATTGGAAGGGCTGTCAAATCTTACATTCAGCCAAAGTTTATATTCACAAAGACATTCAAAAAAACAGACTACCTATATAACTACTACAGGGCTATAGAACACGCCCAGAAGGTTTCTTGTTTATTTGTATTAGAGGGGCAGGGTGACGTTTGGAGGATGCACGAGGCTGGAGTAAAAAATTGCGTAAGCATATTCGGAAAGGATATTTCTGAGGTGCAGAAGAATAAGATAATGACAAGTGGCGTTACCAGATTAGTAATACTGACAGATAACGATCAAGCAGGGCGAGAGTCTAAGATTAAAATTCAACGTATGTTCAACAGGATGTTCACCTTAAGGTTCCCAGCGTTATCTAGAAATGACGTTGGAGACATGACCGTAAATCAAATACAAAAAACTATTCTAACTAATTTGAGAGGACTCTATTGATGACAAGGATTATTGGTATCTCTGGGAAAAAGCAGTCGGGTAAAAGCACGTCTGCCAACTGGTTTCACGGACTCGTCTTGAAGGATCAGGGTTTGGTGGAAGACTTTAATGTTGACGCTAACGGTAAGCTGGCTATTGAAACGTTTAATCAAGCCCGCGAAAAGGGATGGGGAGTGTTCGACGTTGACAGAAAAGATGAAGCTTTTGTGGAATACGCAGAAGAAGAAATGTGGCCCCATGTAAAGATGTACAGCTTTGCCGACACGTTAAAGAATTTGGCTGTCCACCTATTTGGTCTACGTCCAGAACAGGTTTATGGCTCAGAGGAAGATAAAAACTCGCTGACAGAATTTGGATGGGAAGACATGCCAGGGATTACTACCAATCCACATCTGCTACAAATGGGTGCTGTTGATATGGGTTGTAAGACATTCGGTGTAACATATCACGCCGCAGGCCCAATGACCGCCAGAGAGTTTATGCAACACTTTGGCACAGATGTCATGCGTAAGATGTATTCAAACATTTGGGTTGACAACACTATCAAAAAAATTCTTGCAGAAGGTAGTGAACTTGCAGTGATACCAGACGTTAGATTTCCAAACGAGGTAGAAGCGGTTCTCGCTAATGGGGGCGAGGTAATAAGACTATCACGAGTTTACGAAGAGGACGGACATCAAAGCGAGACCAAGCTAGATCCTGAAAACTTTGACCACTCTAAGTTCACGCACATTATAGAAAATGCAGACATAGGCATAGATGGCCTGTTGAATAAACTTACTCAAATATACAGAGGACAAGCCTAATGATAGTTACGTATGTTAGATCTTCAAGCTATAACAATTACGACTACTGCCAGATGCAATATTTCATGACTTATGTGCTAGGCCACCAGTCTGACAGTGGGCAAAAGGCAGAGATAGGAACAATGGTCCATAAGGTGATGGAAGTGTTAGCTGGACTTAAAAAGTATCAGCAGGATAAACCACGTGTTAAATACTTAAAAGTAAATGACGACGCAGTAGGAGAGGTAAAGGTTTCAAAGGACGATCTTTACACAGATGAGTTTGTAGAAACTTTAGCCGATTTAAGCTATGAGTCATATAAGAAAAACTCTAAACACACTTGGAGACCGGCAAACAAAAAAGAAATACTGAAAGTAACCTGGTTGATGTTACTGCATAACGATGGTCAATTTGACCCCCGTAATAGAGACGTATACGAAACAGAGCCACACTTTGACATTCCAATTGAAGAGGATTGGGCAAAATTTGAATATGAAATGCCAGATGGCAAGACCGTTGAGGGGCAGCTAGCGATAAAGGGGACCATAGACATGGTGACAAAGCTGTCAGATGATACTCTAGAGGTAATAGACTGGAAGACCGGCAGAAGGTACAATTGGGCCACAGGAGAAGAAAAGACCTTCGACAAGCTTATGGACGACCCTCAGCTACTGCTCTACTATTACGCCATATCCAAACTGTATCCAGAGTTTCCAAATAGGATTATGAGTATTTTCTTCTGTAAAGACCCAGACGGCAAAATAGATCCCCAACCCTTTAGTATGCCGTTTGAAAAGAAGGACGAGGGAAGATTTTTGGGGATGTTAAAAAATAGGTTTGAAGAAATCAAAAAAACTCAACTTCCCAAACCTCTCAATAGGGATAGAAAGGGGTTTAAGTGCAGAACCCTGTGTCATTTTTACAAGAATAACTGGCCGGGTACAAATCAAAAAATGTGTATGTATATAGAGGATCACTTGAAAGAACACGGTATGAAAAAGACCGTGGACGATTGCACAAGCAAGGGATTTAACATTGGTTATTATGAGGCACCAGGCTAAAAAGGAGGCAAAAATGCTTGATATACGAACAAATAGAAGAGACTTTATTAGAGTTGGTGGGCTTGGAATGAGCTACCTTTCTTTATCAGATGCTATATCTGCTGAGGAAGTCATATCGAATGAAAAATCTGTAGTTTGGGTTTGGCTGGGGGGTGGTCCCACACAATTTGAAACCTTCCACGCTCCAACTGGACCCGTACCAGACACACACTCTTCTGTTAGCGATATTGTAACTCATAGTAATGGCCTTGCCTTTGGTGGGTTGTTTGAAAATTTGATCAAAAGAGGGGATAATTTAACTGCTATAAACTCTTTTTCACATGGAGACTCTTCTCACAGGCAGGCTACTCACTGGATGATGACGGGTCAGCGCAACCCAAAGAGAGAAAATACGGCAGATTCAGAATTTCCAGGTCATGGAGCAATTGTTTCGTCTGTTTTTGGCTCTAATCATCCTGCGAATGGAATGCCAGCATATGTCAAACAGGGTAAGATAGAAGGCGAACAACCCGCATTTCTTGGTGGATCGCACAAGCCATTCGACCCATCGAATAAAGAAAATCTATCTCCACGTATAGAATTAGATAGGTTCAAAGATAGGAAGGGTCTATTGGAGCGGTTCGATAAAAAAACCAACCTATCAAAGGATGCAGAGTCATTTGCAAAGATAGGAAAACAGGCGTACAACGTTATAATGGGAGAGGCCAAAAACGCCTTTGACCTAGAAAAAGAAAAGCCAGAAACTAGAGAGCGTTATGGCAAGGGTGGCATCGGAGACCAAATGTTACTTGCTAAGAGGCTCGCTGAACACGGCACCAGGTTTGTCACCGTACATTACGGCGGGTGGGACATGCACAGTAATGTCAAAACAGCACTAGAGGGAAAGGTTCCCCCGCTAGACAAGGCTCTATCGGCCTTCGTTGATGACATATACGACTCTGGCCTTAGTAAAAACGTCATGTTGGTTGTGACTGGAGAATTTGGTAGAACCAGATTGAATGCCAACTCTGGACGCGATCATTGGCCGTCTATTACTCCTATGCTACTTTCGGGTGGAGACTATGAACACGGCAGAGTAATTGGAAAAGCAGACAAGGGTTACTATCCAACTGATCAAAAAATTGGGCCAATTGATTTAGCGATGACCCTCTTTGATCACTTTAATATAGACCCCAAGATACAGAGAATAGACCAAGGTGGAAGACCTAGATACTTACTGGACGGAGAAGGGAAGGTTATCTTGTAGGACTTAAGAGGTTGTTATTACACATGCAAAGGGATTGCTATGAAAAATTTCTCACTAGGGTTTTTTGTTTGCCTTTCTTTATCATTAGGGACTTACTTATTCTGGGAAAATTATAGACATGTTCCCGTTATGATCAAACAGGTTCCCGTTTATATTTTTAAATCCCCATCAGGTTCACCTCTTAAGGTTCCACCTCCACCTATACCGGATGGCAGTGTAGCAAAAACTTTTAATTTTACATATGGAGACCACAGGCTTGGACGAAAACAATAAGGATTTTTCAAAATGCCAATGTGAAAGTGCTGGTTTTTGTAAGCTTTTTCAAAAAGAAATGACCTTTCAGCCGCCGAACTGGCAGTGGTGTCAAAATGCTACAGAGGAGGAAAGAAAGCGTCATTTTAAAGCTTACTACAAAGGTAAAAATCCAAAAGTTAGAAGAAGTAGAGGATTTTCATGCTTTGCAAATCTAAAAAAACTTAGATGTACAGATCACGACGTGGACAGAATGTGTATTAACAGATCAATCTCACTCATAGAAAAAAAACCAACAATAGATCTAGAAGATGGAGATGTTGAAGTTCTGCTGCTGACACATTCCAAGCAGCAATTTGACAGCGAAAAAATAGATACCCCAGGATTAAAAATATGTAACCTCAACGAGTTAGATATAGATCCAAAGTACTCAGGCAATGAATGGGCCGAATCTAGGGTCTACCTAGCAGATATAGATAAACTATTTAAAAAAGAATCTAAAGTTATAGGAACCCTAACTGGATCTTGGAATACTAAGTATCATAAACACTATAACGTAAATAATATTACCAATTGGGATGTTTTGCCCCACGTGATAGACAATAACAGAAGCGTAGTTTTATGCGCCTCTTGTGACTGTAGCTGTTCTTGGGTGGGTGCTAAAGACTACAGCAGGAAGGTAGTGTTTGATATTATCTTTTCAGATTTTGATAAAAGTCTAATATTTGAATTTTTAGAATTGATTGACATAGAACCAAAACTTGGAATGGGTGCTATTTCTAATCAATTTGTTTCTAAAAGAAATAACTATAGAAACTTACACGGTTTTTTTAATAAAGAGGATGTCATACCCAAGGTAGACTTCTTCTGCAAGAAGAATGGATACAGGATGAGACCCAATAATGAATACTACAGCAAGAGAGTACCAGCCTACTGGTGTGAATTTGCCTCCATAATGTGGCAAATGTCACAAGATTTTCTTTTTCTGCCGTGTGGATGGTTAGATACACAGTGGTATAAAGAGGAGCCAATGCAAAGGAGATCAGACGAGTGGGTTTGAATAAAAAAATATGTCTAGTTGGTTCTTCTGCTTCTCCTTTGGGTCGAGGACTAGGCGAATTAATTGATTCTCACGACCAGGTTGTTAGAATAAAACACCTTCCAGACCCAAGTAGAGGTGAGGACTTAGGAACTAAGAGTAATGTATACTTGATAGCAGATGGGCAAATAAATTCAAATGATAAATTTATAGACTACGTCAACTGCCATGTGTTTGATAACGTTGTGATACTCGATCTTTGGCAACATCAAATCAATCTCCCACAAGAAGTATTAGTCAAAAATTTTATCAACAAGTCTACAAACGCGGTTGTTTATGCGCCAATTAACAATCTTGTAAATTACTATACGAGATTTACTGGATGGTGCCCAACTACTGGGATGTGTGCAATTTTATATTATTTAAGCCTTGGCTACGAGCACGTCAGCATAGTTGGCTTTGGACTGCCTGGAGACATAAATGTAGATATTTCCAAACTAATGAGCATTCTACCGATACCAAATGATACAGACTGGAAGTACGAAGTGCAACCAATATTTTTGGAGGGGACGGCAAAATCGCCAGATATTCACACACATTCCATACATACAGAAATGAAGATATGGAACTACTTATGTTCTATAGGAAAAATTAAAAGGCTAGAAGAATGAAAATTATAATCACGTATAAGGAAGATTCGCAAAGGTGTAAGAGAAAAAACCTAAGAGAGTTCCACGAAGGTGAATCAATTTTAGATATTACGATAGATCAATTTTCAGGACACGATGTAATTTTAGCATCCATCCCATCAGAGACCACATCCAGTATAGCTAAGAGGCACAACTGTAAAACTATAGATTTAAACAAAAAAGACGAAGGTTTATCCGAATTATACTATGAGTTTTCATCGAAGCTAGATGCTGACAACGAAGAACCCATTTGCTATTGGACGCCGACTGAGGTAACGTATTTCATCAACAATGATATTTCAGATTTTATAAACTTCGGAATAGAAAAATTAAAAAAGGGCAAAACAACAATGCTTGTTAGACAAACTAGACATTTTTTTGTCGATGAGTATTTTTCCCCAGAAAATTTTAACCCCGGACCTTGGCATCCCTATTCGCAACATTTAAGACCAAAATATATAGTTGGGTGGGCCAGTATAACAACAAAGGGGCATATGCAAAAGAATAAATACTGTTGGGGTCCATTTTCTGAAGCCTACGTTGCTAAAGAGCCATACGTTGACATAGACACAGAAGAAGAATTTAAAATGGCTAAAGTTTTATGGAAGCACTATGTATGACTATTTAGTTGTAGGCTGTGGTCTGTTTGGTGCTACATTTGCTAGACAGGCTACGGACAGGGGTAAAAAATGTCTAGTCATCGATAAAAGAGGTCACATAGGCGGCAATTGTTTTACAAAGAAGAAGCTAGGAATAGATGTTCATGTTTACGGACCTCACATATTTCACACAAACAGTCAGTCTATATGGGACTACATCAATCAATTCACGGACTTCAACAACTTCACCTACAGGCCAAAGGTTAACTACAAGAATCAGATTTATTCATTTCCAATAAATTTGATGACCCTATATCAAGTGTGCGGCGCGTCTACACCCAGCGAAGCAAAAGTCTATCTAGATAGTGTAAAAATTCATAATGAATCCCCCAAGAACCTAGAAGAGTGGATACTATCACAGGTCGGCAAAGAATTGTATGAAAAGTTTATTTATGGGTATACATACAAGCAATGGAATACAGATCCTAAAAATTTACCAGCATCAATCATAAAAAGACTACCGATTAGGCTAACTTATGACGATAACTATTTCAACGACAAGTACCAAGGCATCCCAACCGAGGGGTACTCTCAGATATTTAAAAATATGCTAGAAGGAATTCCTGTAGAATTAGAAAAAAACTACTTGACAAACCGTGACTCATATGATAAAATGGCTAAAAGAGTGGTTTACACAGGGGCGATAGACGAGTTTTTTGAATACGAATACGGAGAATTAGAATGGAGAAGTCTTAGGTTTGAACGTGTTGAACGAAAAAACCTAGACCTTCAGGGGGTAGCAGCGGTAAATTATACAGATGTAGACACACCCCACACGAGAATAATCGAACACAAACATTTTAACAACGTAGGGCAAAAAGATACTGTTTTTACTAAAGAATACCCCCAGACATGGACGAGGGGTAAAGAAAGATTCTATCCAGTAAACAACAAAAAGAATCAAGATAGATTTTATAAGTACAAAAGCCTAATAGAAGATAAGTATATATTTGGCGGTAGGTTAGCGGAATATAAATACTATGACATGCACCAAGTTATTGCATCTGCAATAAATACAGCAAAGAAAGAGTTGTAAAATGAACAGACGAAATTTTATAGGACATTCAACGGGGCTTGCCGCTCTGTCTATGGCTTCGCTTACTTTTGGTCAGCAGATTATTAAGAATCATTCTAAACTTCATAAAGACCAAAAGGCTGCGATTCTCATATGGCTGGGCGGCGGCCCTCCTACTATTGATATGTGGGATTTGAAACCGGGAACTAATGAGGGCGGCCCCTTTAAACCCATCAGTACTACTGGTGATTTTCAAATCTCAGAACATCTACCGCTCCTTGCTCAAAGAGGGGATGACTTCTCTCTCATTAGGAGTATGAGCACTCGTGAGGCAGATCATGGTCGTGGATCATATATGATGCACACTGGATTCTCTCCTAATCCCAATATGGTACACCCTTCTGTGGGAGCCGTAGTAGCTAATGAGATTGGCCCAACAAATGATAACCTTGAGATACCACCTTTCTTTTCTATCGACTCACGCAGTTTTGGAGGCGGCTTTCTGGGTACTGCTTGGAACCCCTTCTCCGTGAGAAGCAATGGTACTATACAAGATTTAGGAGGGCAAAATCTAAATGTCAATAGACTAAAAATGCTTTCTATGATTGAAGACAATTTCATAAGAAGCAAGAGAGGGGACATGCCCAATGATCACAAGAAGTTACTTGAGAGAACCATTAAGTTGAGCACAAGCCCGCAGATGGACGCTCTAAAGATTCAACAGGAACCCGCACAGGTTCTTGAGGCGTATGGAAATACGGGATTGGGCCGTGGAGCACTTATGGCTCGGCGTTTAATTCAGCAGGGCGTGCCTTTTGTAGAAGTTGGCTTCGGAGGTTGGGATTTGCACAATATGACCCACGAAACCCTCCAGACAAAACTACCACAGTTAGATAGAGTTCTAAATTCTCTGATTTTTGACCTAAAAAGATTGGACATTTGGGAAAATACTGCTATAATAGTTATGGGGGAATTTGGTCGCACACCTCGCATCAACCAGAATGCTGGTCGTGACCATTGGGCTGCTACGTGGTCCTCGTTTGTTTCCGGGGGTCTGTTCAAAGGAGGACAGGCTATTGGAAAAACCTCACCTGATGGAAAAATGATTGATGGAAAGTCTTATGTGGCTGCTGATTTGGTAGCAACAACCCTTACGGCAATGGGAATTGACATAAATAGGAACCATACTGCCAAGAACGGAAGACCGATAAAAATTGCTAATGGCGGTAGCGTAATAAAAGAATTGATTTCATAACCTCGCGGTTCACCGCATCACTACGTCAGTTCGTAGTTCACGTTGCCACCGCGTTGTTATGTTTTTTATTGAGAAAGAATATGAAATACCCACTTTGTAATTACACACACTATTCGTTGCTGAAGGGCTTCTCTAAGCCTAAACAGCTATCCAAGAAATGCGTTGAGAACGAATACGTTGCCTGCGGCATCTCTGACTACAAGTCAATATCGGGGGCGGTGTCATTCCATAAGTCCTGTCAAGACAATGGTATTAAACCCATCATCGGGTGTTCGTTTGATCACTATACCCTGTTTGCAATAAATAAGCAGGGCTGGTTTGACTTGATTGAGATTGTGTCCTCGTTAAGCGCAGAGGGTAATGAGTATTTTCACATTACGAAAGAAATCTGCAAGCGTAATAATTTGATCTGTGTGACTAACAGCCAGTCTCCGTGTGATGCATCTCTAACGTTCAAGCCCACTCCTCTCACGTCGCCTTCTCATTACGTTGAACAAGCAGACGCTCATCTTCACAGAATCCTACTGTGTTCAGCTATGAAGACAACCCTGCCAAAAGTCAATACGCTTTTGAGGTCTGGCAACCTGGAACAAAATGAAGAATTCTTTTTAAAGGACACTTTCTATGTAAAGTCAAAAGACGAAATGCCCGACGATGAGTATGGTGAGCGATCCCTAGAGCGGATATACAACCTATGTGAAGACTATGAAATACTCAGTCCTCCAATGCTTCCGAAGTTCCCGACCCCAACGGGAGAGTCCGAAGAAGAATATCTAAAAAGTCTAGCTAGAAAAGGTTGGATAAAATTTCTACACAATACGGGAAAGGTAGAAAAGGAAGAAGACAAGCAAAAATATCTTGACAGATTTACTATGGAGTTTGATGTTATTAAGCAGGCAAACCTTTTTGGTTACTTTCTAATCGTTCAAGACATCATACGTTATGTAAAGAGCCAAGGGTGGCTTTCGGGGCCGGGTAGGGGTTCTGCTGCTGGGTGTTTAATATCCTACATTGTTGAAATCACAGAGATAGACCCCATAGAATTCGACCTACTATTTGAAAGGTTTTTTAATGCCGCAAGAACTGATGCCTTACCGGACATTGATATGGATGTCCCAGCTAACAAGCGTGATGATATCATTGAATATCTTAAAAATACTTACGGAAAAGATAACGTGAGTCAGATGCTTACATTTGGTAGACTACAGGGAAGGAGCGCCGTAAAGGAGGTTTTGAGGGTTAGCGACGTGTGCGGCTTTGGTGAGATGAATGAGATCACAAGCCACATAGCAGACGAAGCAGCGATCTCTGACCAGCTACAGGAGATGGATGAAGAAGATAGGTCTATTATCAGATGGTCACTAGTTAATAATGCTGACGATCTGCGAGACTTTTGCTTTATCAACGAAGACGGGAAGCTAGACGGTGACTATGCAGAGTTCTTTGACCAGGCTATACAGATTGAGGGGACGTTTAAAACACAGGGCAAACACCCAGCAGGGGTTGTTATCTCGGCAGAACCCCTTTACAAAGTTTGCCCAATGGTAAATCAAAAAAGCGGAGGAGAAAAAATTGCAGGACTAGAAATGGCTGATTTGGAAGCACTCGGACATGTTAAGTTTGATGTGCTTGGACTTACATTACTTGACAAGATTATGAAAATAGAGGAGCTAATAAATGGCTAGTAGAGATATAATTGTATTCGATTTTGAAACAGGCGGTAGAGACCCCAATACGTGTCAGCCGACACAGTTGGCGGCCATAGCCCTAGATGGTAGAAACTTTAAACTGAAGGGGTCTTTCAATAGCGAGATCCGTGCAGAAGTAGATGACGAAAAAGCCGTCAAGAAAGGTTTAGGCCCAATCGAAGAAGGGGCGCTTAAAGTCACCGGAAAGACACGGGCAGAAATTGCCAAAGCTCCGCACCTTAAAACCGTGTGGAAAAAGTTTACTCAGTTTGTAGACAAGTATAACTGGAAGGGTACACCTTTCTTTGCCCCTATCCCAGCAGGATTTAATATCATTGGGTACGACATGGTTATCATTAATAGACTATGTAAAGAGTTTGGACCATACGATGATAAAAGAGAGCGCCAAAAACTGTTTAGTGCAGTATACAAGATTGATGTTATGGACAATGTTTTTATGTGGACAGAGGGCGACCCTAGTGTCAAATCTATCAGTATGGACGCGATGAGAGAAAGGATGGGAATGTCTAGTGAAAACTCTCACGACGCCCTACAGGACGTTAAAGACACTGCGAACATAATGATTAAGTTCATGAAGACCCACCGTGCTGTATACAGAAATCTAAAAGTTGAAAACGCATTTGCTGACGCTGGAGACCTGTATGTCTAAGGTCGATATAACAGACCAGAAAACTTGGGATCTATTCAAGAACGGATACACAAAGGGTGTATTCCAACTTGAAAGTAATCATGGAAGAAATTGGTCTAGAAAATTAGCCCCATCAAACCTTGAAGAGTTGTCGGCATTGATAGCGATTATCAGGCCGGGAACCCAAAAGGATCAGCGTCAGCAATTCGTTGATAGAAAACATGGGCGTGAAGAGGTTACTTATACAGATAAGTCGCTAGAGGACATCCTCAAAAAGACATATGGCATTTTAGTTTATCAAGAGCAGTCTATGCGTATAGCCCAAAGTCTAGCAGGGTTCGATCTTAAAGAAGCCGACGAGCTACGTAAAGCCATTGGTAAGAAAAAAGCCGACCTTATGGCTAAGGTCAAGACTAAGTTTGTCAAGGGCTGTATAAAACAAAGGGTCGTAACAAAGGATGCCGCAGAGGAAATCTTTAGTTTGATTGAAAAGTCTGCTAGGTATGCGTTCAATAAGTCTCACAGTGTGGCTTATGCCGTAAATGCCTATAATACAGCTTGGTACAAAGCAAACCATACGACAGAGTTTTTCTTGTCTTACCTGTACTATGCCGCTGACAAGCAAGATCCTCACCAGGAAGTCTACGAATTGGTTTCAGAGGCTAAACTATTTTCTATCGAAACAAAAATACCAAACCTGACACAGTTTAGTGAAAAGTTTGTTGCAGTAGGTAGAGATATATACTTTGGCGTTAAGGATGTCAAATCCCTGACGGGTGTTACTGGAGATAAAGTTATCTCATCGATAGCAGAGGTTGAGGAAGAGACCAAGATAAAGTCTAAAAATCTAACATGGCTAGACGTTTTAATCTACCTGTCTCCTAAAATTAATGCTACGGCTTTTAAGGCTCTAGCGTCTATCGGGTTCTTTAGCATAAAGTCCACAAAGGTCTCACGTAACAAAGCCCTATACGAGTATGAAATATTCAAAATGCTCACCAAGAAGGAAAAGGAGTGGGTCTTAAATAACTACTCAGATAAAAAGTGGACAACCCTAGAAGAGTGCATGATAGATCTATGTCCAACAAAGAAAAACGGCGGTGGGACACACAACGTAGCTCGCAGCCAACTGATTGAGAATGAATTAGAAATGATTCGCAATCCACCGTTTAGCTTGGACGACGACCCGTCTTGGATCGTAGCTCAAGAGGTTAAGTTTCTGGGGTGTCCAATTTCCCTTGCTAAAATTGATGCTGCCGACACATCGGAAGCTACTACGACTTGTAAAGAAATTGTAGACGGCAAGCATGGTAAGAACCTATGCGTAGCTGGAAACATAGTAAGAGAAGTGTCCTTCAAAACTAAGAATGGAAAGAGTGCGGGACAGCTAATGTCGTTCCTGACAATCGAAGATGACACTTGCACCCTTGACGGCGTTGTTGTTTTTCCAGAGGCTCGGAAGCTACACGAGTACATGTTATACGAAGGGAACAACCTGCTTTTCTGCGGAGAGGTCAAAAAAGGGGACAATTCCTTTATTATTGAGAAAATTCACGAAATTTAATTGGTTTTTTTGCGTTTGTAGACTATAATAGGGTGTTGTTAAATATTACAGCGGACCTAGATTCAGCCGATCATTTAGATCAATCTAAATTCAGTATCTTATCTAGGCCGCTTTTCAAATTGCACCCTGTTGAGGACTAAGAATGAACGTTTGTACTTTTACTGGATTTGTAGTTGACGCACCAGAGCTTTCGGTAGAGGATGGGGCCAGTGTAGTCGAACTGACCATCGTGTCGTATACATACCGCCGATCTAAAGCTACAGGCGAAAAAACCAGAATACCAACCTATATCAATCTAGAGGCTTGGTCTTCGGGAGCAGAGACTATAGAAAAGCTAGTAGACAAGGGTACAAAGATAACGGTGTACTGCTCTGCTAGAAACGTATCTCAGGAGGACTGTTCCATAGTCTTCAGGATTAATGAATTTGACATTTGCCAGCCTGACTGTCAGCAAGAATAGCAGTTGTAAAGGATTAATATGAGAAAAAAGCGTATACTTTTTTGTAGCGAAGCTACCTTTTTAAACACGGGCTATGCCACCTACACTAGAGAAATCCTTAACTACTTGCATTCTACCGGCAAGTATGAAATTGCAGAAATGGCATCCTACGGTCAACGTAACGACCCACGGGCAGCAAACATACCGTGGAAGTACTATGGGGTTATGCCCAATAGAGAATGTGAGCCAAAATCCTCGGAAGAAGAGTGTAGACAGTATGACTCAAAAGGTACTAACCAATTTGGTGAGTGGATTTTTGAACATGTCTGTTTAGATTTTTTACCGGATATTGTATGTGATATACGTGACTTTTGGATGTTAGATTTTGCAGAAAGGTCGCCCTTCCGACCCTGCTTTAAATGGGCTATCATGCCTACTGTAGACGCAAGACCACAGGCTAGACAGTGGGTCGCTACATACGCCTCTGCTGATGCCTGTTTTACATATTCAGATTGGGCGGGTGGAGTCCTGGCGGATCAATCGGGAGGAAAGATTAATTATTTGGGAAGTGCCCCTCCGTCAGCCCACCCCGCCTATCATCCTGTTGAAGATAAGAAGGCTCATAAGCAAAAGCATGGGATTGATCCCAAATACAAGATCATTGGCACAGTAATGCGAAACCAACGTCGCAAGCTGTATCCAGATCTTTTTGCAGCCTTTAAGAAGTTCTTGGATCAGGCTGAGAGTAAAGACTATTATCTATACTGTCATACTAGCTACCCAGATCTAGGTTGGAATATTCCTGAGCTATTGCAAGAAAATGAACTATCGTCTCATGTATTGTTTACATACATATGCAACGAAACTCAAAAACCATTCCCCTCGCTGTTTAAGGGGGCAGTAGCGCAATCTCCATTTACTGGCCAGTGGTGTGCTACACTGTCTAATGTCAAGAATGGAGCTTCTTACGAAGACCTTTCTGATATTGTCAATCTCTTTGACCTCTATACTCAGTATGCCAACTGTGAGGGTTTTGGCCTGCCGTATGTAGAAGCTGCGGCTTGTGGTATACCAGTGTGCGGCACTGACTACTCCGCTATGGAGAGCGAGATTAGAAAGCTGGATGGATACCCCCTTAAGCCAGCAGGCTTGTATAAGGAGCTAGAGACAGGTTGTTTACGCGCAGTCCCAGATAACGATAGGGCGGCAGAGTTTTTCTTGAATTTCTTTGAGAAAGACAAAAATGACGAAGACAGATTAAAAATTGGCGAAAGAACACGAGAAAACTTCGAGAAACATTTCCAGTGGCACCTCAGTGGTAAAAAATGGGAAGATTACTTTGACAGCGTAGAACTGTTGCCTATTGAGAGAACCTGGGGCGCTCCACCAAGAGTACACCAGCCAGAAGAATTACCAAAAGAAATCCCAAAGAATGCAGCCAATGGAGACATAGCAAGGTGGTTGATAGCTAAAGTTTTATGTGAACCAGAAAGAATGGGTACATTTTTTGAAATGAGGCTCACCAAAGACCTAACCTACAAAACAACGACATCAATGACCGGAGGTATGTATTTCAACGAGTCGTCAGCGTCCTTTGACAATCCAAACCCCTTGCAACCATTTAGCTTGCAAGACGCTTATAATAATTTAAGGAGCTTATGTGAGAGAAGAAACCATTGGGAGAATATAAGGATACAAAAGATAAATCAAATGAGAGGTGCATAGGTGTTATTCTTAGACAAGGTTAAAGATAAATACCCAAACCTAAAAAATATATTTGAAGTTGGGGCACATCGAGGATATGACATATCAGACATTCTGGAAAAATGGCCAGATGCAAAAATTTATGCGTTTGAAGCAGACCCATTCAACTATAAAATATGCGATGAAAAATTCAAAGATGTTAAGAACGTTGAAGTCCATCACCTCGCAGTGACATACAAGACATCGCCGGTAATCTTTAACAGGTTCTACGACCTAGAAACAATTCCAGACGAAGAAACGCTTGTCGGTAAGAATTTGCAAAATACAGGACAAGGGTCGATACTAAAATCTGGAAAAGGTATGACCGAAATTTTTAAAGTTAAGGATGTGGTTGAAGAAATAACAGTAAACGGAATTTGTCTATATGATTTCTGTAGGGAAAATGCTATACAAAACATTGATGCTGTTTTTATGGACGTTCAAGGTGCAGAAATGCAGGTTTTATGCGGATGTAAGGACTTAATGGCCACCGTTAAAGCAGTTATATTAGAGTGGTCTAGCAATTACGTGATGTATGAAGGTGAAACAGACTTCATCTATATTAAAAAATTTCTTGAAGAGGGGGGAATGGAAGAGATAGCTAGGGAGTATCAATTCGAGGGTATTTCTGGCGACTCACTATTCTTGAGGTAGACAATGAAAGTTTTGTATATATCACACTATAAAGAGCGCGGAGGTTGGGCGCAGGCAGCAATTGACAACATGTTAGCCCTAGATAAAATTGGGGTTGACGTGGTCTGTAGGCATGTTACTTTGACATCTGATAATGAAAATCTACCACCAAAGATAAAACAGCTTCAAGCTAAGTCCACAGAAGACTGCGATGTATGTATCCAACACGTACTTCCACACCATCTCGTAGGTACAGATAAATTCAAAAAGAACATAGCCTATCTTGCCTCAGAGTCTACAAGTATTAAACATCTTGCATGGTTTGTGCATCTTCAACAAATGGACGAAGTTTGGGTTCCTAATGAACAAAGCAAAGGGTTCCTATTAGAGGATAAGCTTGGGAAGCCGGTAAAAGTAGTTCCCCACACGTTTAATATAGAAAACTACACCAAGAAGTATGAAGACATTCAGATCCCACAGGCAAAAAACAGGTTTAAGTTTTATTACATCGGAGACTTAAACGACAGGAAAAACATTGATGCTATAATTAGGTGTTTTCACGCAGAATTTGATAATTCCGAACAGGCTTGCTTGATACTAAAGATAAAGAAGTTTGGACATTCTCCTGAGCAGGTTCAGCAAGCGGTAGACAACAAAATAGTAGCAATAAAAAACTCATTGAGAATGTATCAAAATATTTCTGAATACAACAAAGATGTCATTATCTCAGAAGATGTAGATTCAGAAAAGATTTATGCTCTACACCAGGGTTGCGATTGTTTCATCTGCCCTTCACACGGAGAGGCGTGGTCTATTCCTTCATTCGAAGCGATGGCATTCGGCAATACACCCATCTGTTCAGACTTTGGTGGCCCTAGAGACTTCATAGATAAACAGGACCATCTTACTGGAAAACTGGTAGGAGGATCTTATGCTACTTGCCAGTGTTCAGATTCAGCTTTTCCCGACATGTTCACAGGCAGAGAGTACTGGTTCAATCCATGCGACATGGAAATTAGGAAAGCGATGAGGTTTTACTATGAGAACCAAGACAAAAAGAGAGACAAAAAGGCTGGTGGACTAACAAGAGCAAAAAAATTCTCATACGAAAACATTGGCAATCTAATGAAAGGGTTTTTGAATGAGTAACCAAACGTCATCAATTATAAGCAAAAGCACTTGTAAGAAAAAGACCTATAACATTCTTACATTCGACACCCACGAAAGATATCAAACCCAGCTAGCAAAGACCGGACATAACTTTTATGCCTTTAGATCTGATGGGTGTAAAGAATGGAATCAAGACTACGGTAAGCAACCAGAAAATTACTATACCCTCCCTAAAAATTCTATCTATCACGGTCTAGATTTTGATTTTATTTTGTCTCAAAGTAAATTTGGGCAGATACAAGCGTCCCGCCAAATAAATCAAATGCTGAAACTTCCAATTGTTTCTTTAGAGCATACGCTCCCAATACCAAGCTGGCCCGACGAACAATTTTCACAGCTAAGACAAATGACTGGAGACATAAATGTATTCATTTCTAAATACTCTGTGGGGCAATGGGGGCTTACAGGAGGGGTACATGAAGTAGTTCATCATTCTGTTGATACAGAACTTTTTAAACCAGGAGACGTAGAAAGACAAAAAACCGTACTAAGCGTAGTAAACGACTTTAAGAATAGAGACTACTGTTGTAACTACGAAGGGTGGTGTCGTATCACAGAACCTCTGAAGGACAAGGTTAAGCTGGTAGGAGACAACCCAGGAATTTCTGAAGCTATGGGTCCAGAGGGTCTCGTTAAGGAATACCAAAAAGCACTAATCTTTTTAAACACCTCTACGATTAGTCCGGTGCCGACCTCTTTGTTAGAAGCTATGGCTTGTGGGTGTGCAGTTGTAACTACTGCGACCTGCATGATCCCAGAGATAATTGCAGACGGAGTGAATGGATACATTTCTAATGACGAAGCCGTGCTAAAATCTCAGATACAAAACCTATTAAACAATCCCAGTATTGCTAAAGAGCTTGGTGAAAATGCACGACAAACAATATTAGAAAAGTTCAATGAAGATTCATTTGTAAATAACTGGAACAACATCTTTAACAAAGCATATGGATTAAAAAAATGAAATTACACGTATTAAAACAAGGTGAGATTGCTATAGAAGGATACAAAAAGGTGGAGCTTGGACCAGGGTTCACTCTATTTGGCTTAGAGGAGGTTTCAGACAATGAATCGGAAGAAATATTCGCCAACGACATTCTAGACGGCATACCACTGAACTTGACGCAACAGGTAGTTTCACAACTAGTTTCTAAGCTACGCATTGATGGCAGGCTCGTTATCGGTGGCACTGAATTAAGAGTCTTTCTTAGATCTTGTCTAAACCAAGGGATACCAGAGAGACAAGCAATAGAAACAATCGGCGCAAGTAGTTCTATGACAAACCTACAAACTTTATGCACCTTGCTTTCTGGCGTAGGACTAGAAATAGAAGAGACAAGTATAAACGGCGTACACTGCGAGGTTCGATGTGTCAGAAAATAAACCAACTACAAACTGTAAACATTGCGCATTTTCTATTAAAGATTCTAGCGATAGTAAACAGATTGGCTGTTTAGCGAATAGGATTTCTGCTTTTAGAGAGAATGGAAGTTCTGTAGTTGAAACGGTTAACGACAATGAATCGTATTATACAATACATGAGCTATGCAACCTCTTCAGAGACGAATCATGGAAGCACTATGAAGAAGCCTCTAATGTACAGCTATTTGATAGAGAGGACATATACCTACACAAGGCTAAAGAAGAAATAACCACGTCTTTTGGTATTGTTGTCTATGACGAAGAAGAAGAATGCGAAAAACTGAATCAGACAATAGAATCTATAAAATCATCTGTATTATGGGGGTCGGAATATCCAAAGAGTAATATAAGAATAGTAGTATCCATTTCGGAACAGAAAAAGAACTTGAAAGATTATCACAAACTTTTAGAATCATCTATAAGCGAGGGGTGGAATCTCTTTCTAGTTTTTAATTCTAAAGAAAGCCCCAAGGGCACAAGAGATTTTGACGCCTTTAAAAAGTGTGTCAGTGTAGATTACTTTGCGTACTGTAACAGCGGAGCTGTTTTGTCGAGTTCTACCCTGGGTAAAATCAACTCTAGTCTGAACCACAAGCTAGAAAAGATTATTACATTCTCACAAGACTCATTGTTCGGCCCTATAAACTTCGTCATGAAGAAAGTAGCAACATCCCAATACCTCAAGTATAAAAATTTTCAAAACATGTTTGAACAAGTTAAGTCTGACTGTGTAGAAAACAGTATGCACAAGGAGCTTTAGGTTCATAATATATGAGAAAGAAATCAGGCTTTATTACAACACCTATTGCTGAGGTTAGACAAAAAGAAGACCTAGTAACGTTTGTCTTGCTTGCAGAAAACTACGGATATAGAATGAAGTCGCGTGGCGCTCTTTCTTTAGTCGAAGTAAAAGGCAAAACATTGCTAGAAATACAAATGCAAGCAATTGGAGCCTTTTTTCCGAATTTTGAGATTATCTTATGTTGTGGATACGACTCGAAGAATGTATACAAGTTTATTAAAAATAAGATAAGAAAACCAGAAATAAGAATTGTAGAAAATCAAGTATATGAAAATTCCAACTGTTGTGAAACAGCAAGAATAGCACTAAACAACACCTTAAACGATAAAATTGTAATTATGAGCGGCGGCCTATTAATAACCCCCGAGCATTTAAAGTCTATAAATACGTCGAACACTTGTATATTAAGCCAGTCAGAGTTGAAGTCCGATGAATTCCAAGTAGGAGTCATAGAAGACAAAGGAGTGGTCCAAAACATGTGCCTAGGGATAAAACAAAGAAGCTGGTTAGACTTCCTATACCTAAATGGAGAGAAGGATATAGAAGACTTTTACAATGTTATAAGTTCAATCGATTTCAAAAATAGGTTCCTATTTGAAGCAATCAACCAAATGATAAAGACCAACACGGTAGAAAACGTAGATGTAGACACTAATAAAACAATAAAGATAAATAGTATAAAATCACTAAAAAGGATAGAATTATGAAGGTGCTCATAGAAAATTACTCCTCTACGACAAGTACGGAACCGATCTACTTCGAACAAACTATGAAGAGGGTTGGAATCGAGGCTATTGTGTGGAACAGAAATCAGATTAGTACATACGATGTGTTTGACAGGGTTCAGCCGGATCTCTTCATTACCCATCACAATCGCCTAGATAATGATATTGTAAAGTACCTTTTTGGCTCTACAAAACCGTTGGACCTAGTGCTAAATGTAACCGACCTTGATGAAGAAAAATCAGTGGCACTAAACCAACTGTTGAAAGATTTAAAAGCAAAAAAAGTAAAGACACCATTTGTTTTTTCAAACACTCCAGAGGGAACACCAGAGGCTAGGTTGAAAGATTTTAAGACTCATAGCATACTACCTGGGGCAGACCTCTTTATTCCGAATCATTCGGGTTTAGATTTCGAAATAGATGCAGCTAGGGTCTATATGAGCGAGCTAGACCACGACTTCAATGGTGAGCACGAGACGTATCACAATATAGAAATAGGAGAGAAAACTGAATTCTCTGACTTCTCTGCTACGGCTGTGGACATGATACCCCTCTACTCAAAGTACAAGCAGATATGCTTTATAGGAAGGCCAGAAGATCTTGTTTCTCAACTTTTGTTTGACGCTAAAATACGACACGATAATGTGAAACTAGTGTCAGATGACCAAGAAAGGCTCGATACCATCCTGAAGGACGTGTGTAAAACCAACTTTGCGTCCCCTCAAGATATAAAGACTAGACACACCTGTCTACACAGAACAAAAAGATTGCTATCTAAGTTAAAAGTAAATGTCAACCAGCAGGCTCTAGAACAAATGATAGGGAGTTTATAGTGAAGCTGCTAATACAATTTCCAACACTAGCCAGACCAGAAAAGTTTTTGAAGTGTCTCGATAAATACGTAGACATGGCGAGCACTCGTCATCAATTGTTTTTTAACGTAAACTGTGACGCCGATGACCTCAGTATGAACAGTAGCGGTACGAAGAGAATGATCGCGGACATTATCTATGGCTATCACTACACAGACGGCCAGATTAACTTTGACAAAAACACCGAGAAGATTAGTGCCATAAATTCCCACATTGATGACTGTTATTTCGATTTTGACATTGTAATCTGCGCTTCAGATGATATGATACCACTTGAACACGGCTGGGACGATGAGATAGCTTCGGCTATGACTGAACATTTTCCTGACCTTGACGGATGTACCCACTTTAACGATGGGTACACTCACAACAAACTAATTACCTTTTCCATACTAGGCAGAAAGCTTTATGAACATTTTGGATACGTGTATCACCCAGACTATAAGAGTCTATACTGTGACAACGAATTCACACAAGAAGTCATTAGACTTGGAAAAGCTGCCTATATAAACAAAGTTATCATTAGACATGAACACTACGGCGAAGAGGGAAATAGCAATACTGGCGATGTAGACTTCGCGGCTCAGAAAACCCTACACTATGCAGGGAGAGACGGTTTAGTGTTCAAAAGCAGAGAAGAACGAGGGTTTCCTAGAGAGAGAATAACAAATGACTAATATACTAATAAACTTTGCTCACGGTAAATATATAGACTCTCGCAAAAACAACTCAGAAACGGGCCTATCAATAGGTGGCTTTGATAAAGTTTGTGAATATGGAATGTCAGATATAGATTCAAACTTTTACAAAAAGAACAAGCATATTCTAGTTTGGATATAGTTATGAATAAAGTCATTGCATTTAGTCTTTGGGGTAATAACCCAAGGTATACTCAAGGAATGGTTAGAAACGCTGAATTAGCACAAGAAATATACCCAGACTGGATTGTAAGATGCTATACAGGCGAAGATGTGGACAACGAGCTAAAAGTAAAACTCAAAGATCTTGGTGTGCAAATTGTCGAAATGGGAGGTGCAGACTGGAACGGTATGTTTTGGAGATTCCTAGCTGCTGACTCAGACGATACCATGATGTCTAGAGACGCAGATTCAAGACTTAGCTACAGGGAAAAACTAGCTGTTGATGAATGGTTAGATAGCGATAAAGACTTTCACATCATGCGTGACCACCAATATCACGGAATTCCAATTCTAGGAGGCATGTGGGGAGTCAGAAATGGTGCGTTGAAAGGTATGAGACAAATGATAGAAGACTACGACAAGAGAGAGTACGACAACAAATACCAAGTAGACCAAAAGCTCTTAGAAGCTGTGGTGTATCCTCTTGTTGTAAATGTATCATACGTACATGATGAGTTTTTTCAGATTAACAGATTTCCCGGAATGGAACGAAATCCATCTTTCTTTGTTGGTCAGGCTTATAACGGGAATGATAAAATTCTAGACGCACCCGGAAACTTCAAGGATTACATATCGGAAGAAAGGAAATATTATGAAAGTGCAAGCTAATGTAATGATTCAGAACGAAGCACTGATTCTTCCACATGTATACGAATATTGGAAGGATTACCCCATTGACAAGTGGGTGTTTTACGACGATAACTCTTCAGACAACACTGCTGAGGTTATTAAAAGTCTATTTAAAGATAAGTCATTTGTCTTTGAAGGAAAAAGAGCAGAGTTTAATGAAAGCCATAACCGCTCACAGATGTTAGAATTCTCTAGAGATGCTGGGGCGGATTTTGTTCTATCGATAGATGCTGATGAGCTACTATCCACATCCTGGTTAGAAAATTGGGAATCCGTTACACAAAATAGTTCACGGTTTGATGTAGAGTATTACTGGTATAATGTAGTTGGAACAGTCAGAAAAATTAGACAAGACCCTATGTATCGTAATAACTATAGAACATTTCTACTGCCGATGAGTAAAACCGGAAAATTCGACATGACACAATATAAGTACCACACTCCAAGAACACCGCCTGTTGAACTTGAAAAGGCGACTTGTAAAGATGCAGGGGTAATACATCTACAATCAATCAACACTAGATATTACGCCTTAAAACAGCTATGGTATAAGCACTATGAGTACAAAACATGGAATCATTCAACGGAATTTATAAACAATAGATATGACCCGGTAGTAAATAATTTGAACTTCATGGAACAAGACACACCCGAGTACATCTATAGTGGCATAGAGTTTGACGCCTCAGTATACGATCAAATGGAAGAAACAAAAGGTTATAGAAAGTTTATTTTGGAAAACTACAACGAAGAGTTGGTAACCTTCGGTAAAGAATACTTATAAGGATAAAAAATGATCGAGATAATACACGACCACAAGCGAGGCTGGAGAAATAATATTGACGACTGCTTATATGTTAGGAGGGATCTTCTATGAAAATACAAAAAATAATAACATCCGTAAATATTGCTAATGACTATTTAACTTTTGCCCCAACGCTTTGTAAGATATGGAGAGAGTTGCATGGCCTAGACCCGATTGTAGCATTTATTAAATCTGATAATGAAGACCTTAACTATATTTGCCAAGAGTATTTACTGAAAAGCTCGTGCAATCTGATCACCTTTGACAAAATCAATGATATACTAGACAACGAAACAGAATTAATTAGTAAGAGCCTTATAGACTATGGAATACAAAGTAAAATATCAAGAATGTTCCTCGCCGCAGAGTTTACTGATTCCAATAATATGATTGTTGATATCGATATGCTCCCAATGACATCTAAGTTTCTAGAGTCTTATCATATTTCTCCTGAAGACCACTTGGTAAAATTTGGGAGTGATCACTTTTCTTTCCAGAAACACCCAGACATTGGAAAGTGGCCAATGCACGGTACGGCAGCTAGAGGCAGTACCTTTAGAGAAATTATAAATCCTGACGGTTTGGCATACGAAGAATTAATAAGATCTTGGGTGGGATTTCCTCAAGATCCTAGATCAAATGTATTCAACCCTTTCCACGGGTTCTCAGACGAATCTTTGTTAAAATGTCTTCATGATCGCTGGTCTGGCAAAGATGATAGGTGTACTACAATTCTAAGAACAGGCGTGGATGGAGATTACAACTCAGAACCAGTTTATGGTCGCTTATGCAGATCCCGTCATCATGACATTAGTAACACGGATTTGACTAAATATTACGAGTGTCATGGGCCAAGACCGTTTCATAAGAACTTAGAATGGTATAAGCAACTATTTAACTTTATGGGCTTCGAAAAGACACCAACTCTTAGTTTTAGCGAGAAACAATCGATAGAACAGTCAATACTATTTGGGGCATCAACAGGATAGAAAATGAATAAAATAAGCACAATATTTACGGTATACAAAAGAGATTCTTTAGAAGAACAGCTAGACAGGATGTCAAATCAAACCGTAAACTCTGACTTTTACGTATGGCAAAACGAAAACCATGTAGATATCTCTGGTCTAAGAGAAAAGTACGACTTCTCACATATTCATTCATTAAATCGCAACTGGAAATATCACGGTAGGTTTACCATTCCCCTAATGCTCACCACGGAGTACACGGTTATATTAGACGATGACACTCTACCTAACCCAAGGTGGTTAGAAAGTTGTATAAAATTATGTTCAGAGAAAAACTGTATTGTTGGAGGAAATGGAAGACTGTTACAACCATCAAATCTCAGGCATCAAATCGCGGTAGACCAGCCAAACAGGGATCACGAGGTAGACTTCGTCGGCCACGCTTGGTTTTTTAAAACAGAATGGGCTAGAGACTTTTGGAAAGAACCAGTCATTTCCCATTATACAGCAGAAGACATTGCTTTCTGCGCTACATTAAAGACGATGAAGGGTATTCCATCCTACGTCCCAGACTTTACAATTGAAGAACAGCGTGGTGATTCTGACAAGGCTAAATACGGAGTAGACCACAACGTAATACAGGATTCTGCCCATATAAATAAACACTTTGGTGAGAGATTAAAAGTCATAGAACATTGGATAGATAGAGGGTGGAAGCCATGCTCTTGATAGCATTTGGAACAAGACCTGAGTGGATTAAAATTAGACCTGTGGTAGAAGCCATACAGGGGAAGATCCCCCACAAGCTGCTATTTACCGGACAGCATACCGACTTAATAGACGAGGTAGCACAAGAGTTTACAAATATTACTCTTGAAATTGAAGACATGTGCAACGTCAGGCTTGACTCTATTGTTGCGTCGATACTAAAACAAATTCCTTCTGATATGTATGGTGCTACACGACTAATGGTACAGGGGGATACCACGACTGTTTTTGCTGTAGCTTTAGCAGCTTTTCATAGACAAATACCTATAATTCATTTAGAGGCCGGGTTGCGCACCTGGGATAATAAGCAACCGTACCCAGAAGAATTCAATAGGCAGTCCGTTGCCTCAATGGCTAGTATACATTTATGTCCAACCAGCCTTTCGATGAAGAATCTACTAAGAGAAGAACGACATCATAATTCTGAAATTCACGTTGTTGGGAATACCGCTTTAGACAACTTAAGAAACCAACTTCCGAACCAAGACTATCAAGTTCTCATTACTTTACATAGACGCGAAAACCACAAGAATATTGCCGAATGGTTTAGTGTAATTAATAAGATAGCTGAAGAAAATACTGATTTGTTTTTTGTCCTACCGATCCACCCAAATCCAAATGTTTTAAAACATAGAGACATACTAACAAACGTAGAAGTTTGCGATCCTCTGCCCCACCATTACTTATTGAAGCATCTTAAAGACTCAAGACTGGTAATAACCGACAGCGGTGGAATACAAGAAGAGGCCGCATACTTTCATAAGCCTTGCATAGTATGTCGAGAAAAAACAGAAAGGCTTGAGGGTGTGGGAGACTTTTCTTGGATATGCAAAAAGCCATCAGAGCTAAACGGTTTGTTTGACCAACTTAAAAACACAAAAATAAACAAATCATGGCAATGTCCATATGGTGACGGATATGCTAGCGAAAAAATATTAAACATCTTGGAAGCCCATCAGGTCAATTAACATGAACGTAATACAGCAAAATATACTTTCTAAGTTTCATGATGGTGAATGCTGTCACTTCACAAAGTACGAATACTTGGAAGAAACTATTGACAAAATATCAAAAGGTGATAAACCTTGCGTACTCATTAGTGGAAATTCGGACTTTACACACACCCAAAGGATGGTAGACTATGTAGCATCTAGTGTACCCCTTGTGAAAAAGTGGTTCGCTCAAAATTTAGATGCTGAACATGAAATCGCAGAAGCCATACCGCTAGGCATAACAAACACAGTCGAATGCAAAAGGGGCGAAAAGCACGGTGTGAAGAGGGTAGATAAAAAACACGTCGATAAATTAAAGTATATGAAAGGCACCAATGGAACGCCAATCGAAAACGTTTATGCAAACTTCAATGTCAATACAAGCCCCGGTAGAAGGATACCTGTAGCTAAGATATGTCAAAACAGCAGTCATATAAATTCCCAAATTGGCCCCACTCTGACTCTAGATGAGTATTTCGATAACTGTAGGCGGCACAAGATGACGGTCTGTCCAGAGGGAAACGGTTTTGACACCCATAGATTCTGGGAAACTCTTTATGTCAATAGAGTGCCCATCACATTAAGGATCAAAGCGATGAATCATTTCAAATCCTTACCAGTAGTTTGGCTAGATGAATGGGAACAATTAGAAGATTTAGATTTTCTCACAGGTGAATACGACAAGGTTAAAGATAACAACAAAGACATGGCATATTTAAATTATTGGGAAGAAAAGATTGAAGGCTTAATAACGAAGATCAAACAGGAAGAAGTTTATGAATAACAAAAAGGACAACCCTATGAAAGTTCTATTAACGGGGGCGACTGGTTTCCTAGGACAAAATTTAGAGCCGGTTTTGTCGAAAGATTATGAGGTGGTTGGGTATGGGTCCGAACCGTGGGATTTGAGAAAACAGTCTTTGGTTGAGTATATCGTTCAAAAAAATAGGCCAGATGTTATTGTTCACGCTGCTGGTTCAGTTGGTGGCATTGGGGCGAATAAAGAAAATCCTGGTAAGTTTATGTATGAAAATCTTATCATGGGAACTAATTTAATCCATCAGGCGATGAAGTACGGGGTTCCAAAGTTTGTTTTATTGGGAACGGTTTGTGCATATCCAAAACACACACCCGTTCCTTTTAAAGAAGAAGAGTTATGGAATGGATACCCAGAAGAAACAAATGCCCCTTATGGTATCGCCAAAAAAACCCTCATGAGACTCGTAGAGGCTTATCACGAACAGTATGACTTTAATGGTATTAATCTAGTTCCCGTTAATATGTACGGACCTCACGACCATTTCAATCTGACTTCTAGTCATGTAATCCCAGCCCTGATACTAAAGTTCGACGAGGCAATCAAATCTGGGAAAGATGTTACCCTGTGGGGTACGGGTGAAGCGTCTCGTGAATTTTTATACGCTCCAGACTGTGCCGAGGCAATTAAGTTAGCAATACAAAAAGACGTTGGGCCAGAACCGATAAACATTGGGACGGGTAAAGAAATTAAGATTATCGATCTTGCTGAGACAATAGCCGACCTTATGAGTTTTAATGGAACTATTTTCTTTGATAGCTCTAAACCTGACGGACAGCCTCGCCGCTGCTTAGACACGACTAGAGCCAAAGAAAGATTAGGGTTCGAGGCTACGACAGACTTAGAAACCGGGCTTAAGAGTACTATAGAATGGTTTTGGAAGCAAGTTATAAGGGGCGTATAATATGAAATATGGATTTGTAGCAAGCTGTTTTGACATCCTACATCCAGGATACATACGTATGTTGATAGACGCAAAAGATCAATGCGACTATTTGATAGTTGGATTACAGGACGACCCATCCGTCGAGAGGCCAGGAATAAAAAACGCGCCTATTTTTCCTTTCCAAGATAGGTTTATGATAATGTCTTCGATAGTATATGTAGATGAAATAAGACGCTACAATTCCGAAAATGAACTTTATCAATTGTTACAGGGGCTAATTTCTGAAAAAAAGATAGATGTCAGGATACTCGGAACAGACTATGTTGGAAAAAGATTTACGGGGGACGATTTAAACATACCGTTACACTTTCACGAAAGAGACCACTCTTGGTCAAGCAGTGAAACAAGAAAAATAATCATAGACAGAGCAAAGGAGAACGTATGAATATTGGATTTTACATAGACAGCCTAAAGGGCGAACCAGAGACAATCGCCCTCTATAAGGGGCTAAATAAACTAGCAGATAGCGGCGAAGCGGATGACATAAGTCTGTTTTACAATCAGGTAGAATTTAACCCAGAACAGCCAAAGTTTGGACTGTTCAACGCTGCCGAAGCCTGGTGCTTTACAGGTACATTAATTGCCAACAGCCTTAGAAACGCAAAGATGGCAGCGAATATGATAAACAAGTTCAAGCTATTCTATCTTTACAACAAAGGAGATAAGAATGTCTTTGATTTGATATCCTTGCCACACCACGTCCCGGTTCTGGCAAACACAAAAGAAGAAGCCGAATATATTTATCGAGTATCAGGCAAACCAGTCCACTCAGTCGTTAATAATATAGAAGAAATCATAGAGGCCGTCAAATGAACGATTTAGAACAAACAGTAATATCTATGTACGACGATCAGGATCTCAGTACGTATCAGATAGCAAAAGAACTAAAAACCTATCCCAACAAGATACGGCGAATCCTTATAAAGCACGGCAAGGAACTAAAGTCTAAGAGTGAGGCCCAGAAGGTTGCCCTCAAGACCGGCAGATCTAAACATCCCACAGAGGGTAGAGAGCGATCCCACGTAGAAAAGCTCAACATCAGCAAGTCCATGTCAAGCTACTGGGACGAGATGGACGAATCTGACAGAGAAGCAAGGGTTGAAGACTCTAAGGAACGCTGGGCAAAGATGGACCCAAACAAGAGAAAAGAAATGCAGGCTTTAGCCATCGAGGGTATTCGTCGCGCATCTACAGAAGGGTCAAAAATCGAAAACTTTGTAGTCAAAACCGTATCAGGAGGCGGCTACAGGGTACAGTTCCATAAAAAGGATCTAATTCCGAACCAAAATCTCGAAATAGATCTGTATATTCCCTCTCTAAAGACTATAATAGAGGTAGACGGTCCCTCTCACTTCCTGCCCGTTTGGGGGGAAGACCGCTTGAAAAAACAGATGAAGGCTGACCTAGACAAGAATGGTCTAATCCTAGCTAAAGGGTTTGTCATGATTAGGATAAAAGCCCTAAAAACACGACTTTCCCTTGTAGACGAGGAGGATTTAAAGGATCTTGTATTGAAACATTTGAATCGTATTGAAAGTAAATTTCCAAAAGAATCAGAAAGGTACATTGAGGTAGAATTATGAATGATTTGTTTAGTGATGTTGAGCTTGAAGAAGAGGTTTCCCTTCAGTCTCCAGTGGATGGAAACTATGGCACTAAAGATGTTGTCGTGGGCGCCACACCAGAGATTACGGACCCAGAATGGAATGATTATGTAATATCCTTGTTTCAGGATAATGAACTTATGGACGGTATGCCTCTGGCCGCAGGTTTACGGCGAGTGGCAGAACTTGTGCTTGGACCAATTGTATTCAGCGGTCCTGTACAAGTGTTCCCTCCAGCTAACGACAACGCACACGGCAGAGCCACCGTAGTGTTCAAAGTGGAGTTCAAAAGCGGTATGTGTTACTCTGAGGTGGCAGACTGCTGGGAGGGCAATACAGACGATGCCTTCTGTGCCTATGCGGTTGCTACAGCTAGTACAAGGGCAGAGGCTCGCGCTCTAAGAAAAGCCCTTAGACTGCGTGCTGTGGCCGCTGAGGAGATCACCAAAAAGAACACGGCTCAGATAGTTAGAGACATCAGTAAGTCCCAGGGTGCAGACAAAACAGGAGGTGAGTATGAAGATTCAGCAAGAATGAGTGATGCACAAGCTAACTTTATCAGTGTGAAGTGCAGGCAGTTAAATGTCAACGCAAAAACCCTCATTGGGGAGGTTTTAAAGGTCAAAGGGAAGGTAACAAAGAAGAAGGCGAGTGAAGCAATCGAGGTGCTAAACAAGTACCAGAGAGAGCCGGTTAATATTCCAAGTTCAGTTCTAGGTTATGTAGAGGAGTGGCAGTCTTGAAAATCACATATACGACTAAAAATGGCAGAATTTCCGCAGAAATAGAGGGAGAATCGCAAAGAGACCTGTTCGAGAACGTGAACAAGTTCCAAGACGTTTTCGAAGAACTCAACTGCGGCAAGTGTGGCTCTGACGATGTTAGATTTGTCGTCAGAAACGTGGATGACAACCTTTACTACGAATTAAGATGTAAGGGTTGTGGTGGTCGCCTTAACTTTGGAGCGAATAAGTCAGGAGGTGGTTTATTTCCCAAGCGAAAGGATGGAGAGGGTAACTGGCTACCCGATAACGGTTGGGTAAAATGGAACCCTAAGACAGAGAAGAATGAATAGGTATTGAGATTCAAATTGTCATCTAAGCTAGACTTAGATTCACGTCATCATCTCAGACCTGGGGGGCAGAAATGCCCCCTTTTTTATTTCTTCTTCTCTAACTCCAATTCCTTTATCTTTTTCAATAAATCTTCGTATTTATGGTCCTGGTCCTCTACTTTTTCCTCTATAACGGCCTCGTCTCCTGTTATAGAATCGACAACGGCGCTACCTCCTACGCTTCCTCCCATTACCATAGCTATACCGGCTAGCAAAGTCTTAGGGCTTAGCATTTTGAGCATCTTCTTAGCAGACTCTACGTCTTCTTGGAGGTCTTCCACGGACACGAGACGAGCCTTAAGCTCAGAAACTTTGCACTTTAGCTCATCCAGCTCAATGCGTATTTTGACAACATCATCAGAGGACTCTTGATTTTTGTCGATTTTATCTTCAAGGCTTCGACAAAAAGTTTCTAATTTTGCAATTCCAATAGCAAGCGAAGTGGGATCATTTGGATCACCGCTCCATCCTAATGTGGACCCGCTCATAGGACACCTCCTTTAAAAGTGATAAATGTCCTATCGAAAAGGGGTGGACGATTCCACCCCCTTTTGATTTGATCCAAAGGTCTAAGCTAATTGTACTTTTAAGCAGGGTCATAAAGAACAGAAACGGTAAGCGTACCCGTAGTACCAGGAGTCTGGCCAGCATCAGGCACTAATAAGAGCATATCGGTAGCGTCCACCATCGGGTTTGCAGTACCAGGAGGGAAACTAGTGCCACCGTTATAAGACCAAACATACGGCTCTCCATCGACCAAAGCTTTCATTGTGGAAGCACCGTCTACTCCACCCTTAAGAGTACCATTATAACCGTCAAGTCTTAAATAAACAGATTTTGCCTTTGCCTTGTCAGTAAATTCAAAGTACTCCAAGGTAAGAGGAGTCTCTGTAGGGGTGCCTAAGACATACTCTTCAGATACGTTCATTTCTGCGGAATCTGTCTCAGTTTTGCTGATTGTTTTGACTTTCTTTTCTCCACCAGAGTTGTAAGTATATCTAAGTTCATTAGTATGTGATAATGACATTATTTGCATCTCCATTAAAAGTGTAAAAGGTTGAACTAACTACTATAGAGTGGTATTACAGGTATTCGCAGGTAAAATAAAGTCCATAGTCTGTTTTGCTCCCAATGCTATCTGGCTCTGCTGACATGGCTACATACCAGTCGTGCCGTTGTGTCACATGGGCCGCACCATCCGTAGTCAAAACCCCCGTTTTGCCCTGATCGGACTGTACGGCGTTTGTACCACTTGTACCTGGAGAGTTTGTAAAGGTCGTATTGAACATCGTATCGCCAGGGTCATACTCTTTCCAGCCGTGACTATCAACTTCTCCACGATTTACCAATACGTTAGTGTCAGTTTCAGCGCCATCGGGGTGTCTAACTTCGTAAACATAGGTTGTGACACCGCTGGCCTGTTTGTTTATGTCGTTTCTGTCGAAAATTCTTAGTTTACAGTTTTGAACTCTTACCTCATCCTCGTGAGTAAACCTAATATTAAGAGGGGCGTAGTAGTTTGGAATCTTCTCATTATCAATTTCTGTATTTCCATTATGAGAAACTCCGCTGACTGAAGCCCATTTTGTATTTTGTAGCTTAATACCCTGGACCGTTCCGTTTGAGTTGGTCAAAAATGTGCTATCTTGCCTCTGTCCCACAGGAACAGAAATGCCAAACCCAGCACCGTAAAATCCTATTCCAGACCCTAAATCGTGTCGTATGAGGGTAGGATTATCGCCAGTTGCAGCGATTTCTAGGTTTGCATAAAATTTTATATCAGCCATTTTTATCTCCTATTTAAAGAGTTCTACTTTATTATACACAAAATCATTCTGGAAGAGGGTTAACTGTAAGCCACTGTTGGTACGATGGCCCGTGTCCCCCATAATCGCCGTGATATTGAAAGGTGTGTGAAATATCGTTATGAAACCACATCATAACATCGTATTTATCATCAGGCGACTTATCCTCTGCGTCCCAAGCGACAGACTGTCTAAGTCCACCTAGAGTCACGTAACTTGAATTTTTTGTCGATGGTGAAATTAGATTACTTCCACACTCAGCCGGTTTGGCGTGTGTAACCTCCCTTTGGACCACTTCTCCGTAGACTACCCATCCCTGCAACCCCTTTCCTAAACCTTTGAGTTTTAGAGGTTTTAACTTGACGGGTGAGGTGCTATTTACGTTGAATGTTCTAGCAACGGGGTTTGACGTATCGGTCACGTTGTACTGTTTCATAAAATCTATAGGGGCAAATCCGTGCCCGCCGTTGATTACCTTAAACTGTGTAACCGCTCCTAACAACGTTGTGGAAACCTCTAATATAACATCTTTGCCGCTACCACCAGAGGTGGTAAATCTATCGCCCACCTGATACCCAGTCTGGGCAGCGGTTGACACAAGGATTCGAGCACTGGGTATATTGGAACCCAAGATCGCACCAACTCGTTTCACGACGGTAATTAATTGATCATCTTCAGCAACACCAATCGTATTTCTATAATGTTTAAATGGAAGTAATTTCAGCCTGCACTTTGGGTTAACCCGCCATTGAGCTATGTCCCTAAAGGGTCCATCACGTAACACCTTAGTACCCACAGGCACTAACGAGTTATCTGCTGTCGTCCCTACGTAGTCTCTATTAGAATAGGTTGGTTCTTTATAATCTACCTCATACTGCCTGGAATTTGCAGGGGTGTAAGAAACATTATCCACGGGATAAATAATGTTTCCCTCTCCTACATAACCGTCGGTTTTATCAGTGTTGGGTAACTCTAGATCATTGTCTATGCTCCAAATTGATCCTTGTCGATACAAGTATTCTGCTATATATGAAGGTCCATAAACATCAGAAGTAAACCCCGCTACCACAGCAGCGTTGCGAAGATTATCTGGTATATTTACGGCATCAAGCACCTTATTGCCGAGATAAAGAGTTTTAGTAACATATTTATCAACCCCCTTAGCATTTAGTCCAGCGTTAAAGTGGTGGGCTACAAAGAATCTTGAGTCAAACACTGTTAAGTTACGGGGCCATGCCTGCCATACTTTCGCGTGGCAATTAGTCGTGTTGAAACTCCAAGGGTTGTCACCACCTCCCCAATAGAATGAATCACCTGCATCGAATGTTGGGCCGGTACTTACATTTATATTAACGCTACCACCAAGTATGAGGCTAAAATTATTAAAAGCCCCGCCAAAAGTATTCTTTTGAGAAGGTACTCCTATGCTACAGTCCACCTCAAAAGAAACAGAATCCTTACCTACTGATTTTATTGTAAAAACAGCAGAACTGATACCAATGGCGTTTGGGTTGCCTACTCTAGAAGAGTTAGTATCACCCCAAATGCTTTTGTTAAAATTGCCCGCTGCGTAATACGTGTGGGGATCATCTGCCCATTTTATATGAGTACCAACTGGAAATCCATAAGCATATGGAGAGTAGGGAGGGTTAGTTCCAACAAGAGTAGATGAGTAATCGACTGGACTGTTATGTTCCTTGAATTCATCAGACGCTCTATTGTAAAGATTAGCTCCTAAAACTGGAGTACGTGAAGCTTGAGTTGACCGGCTTCTTTCGGACATGTGAAACATGTTTTTGAGGTACTCAACACCATTAGCTCTATTATCTACGAGAACACTTTCGTAAGTGCCACATCCAAAAGTAAGATATGTTTCAGCCATAAGGGGCCTGAATTGTACCTTATTTCCGGCATTTGGTCTTAAATCCCACGACTCGTTTGCAACGTCTATACCCCCCTCTTGGGTAACCCTTGCGAGCCAAGAGTATCTTAATGGTTGATCTTTGTATAGAGGTTTGGGCACTGACCCAACTTGGAAGGTTTTAAAATACTCATCCGTATTAGTACTGCTAAGAGTCATATACTTATTTAGATACTCAATGTTAGTAATAGGTCTACCGTTGTCACCGTTTGGGCTTGAATGTACAGCAATGTCTGCGGGTATCATTCCTCCGTTGGTTTTTATTATGGTTTCCCCTTTAAGAAAACCCAAAGGATTCGTTTTGTAGATATGGCTACAGGAAGCCTCTTGAAAGGGGCTACCTCCGTCAGGTGAAATGGGTGCTCCCCATAGGGATTTTACGTTGCCAACCATAGGACTTCCATTTGTATCAAATTCTATAGCATGAAACTTGTTCGAACCAGCAGGACGACCTAAAAAGTAATTAACCGTGTCATCATCAGCTCCATTAATTGGGTCAAGCTTGTAACCGTTTGGAATTAAAGATCCGAAAAACGGAGCGGCGTCAAAACCCTGTATTCTTGACGGTTCGTAGTCTTCGCCGTCTCCACCTTTAGCGATCTCTCTTTCTTCCCACGTATCTCCATCTGGAGTCAACTCAGCCACGGTAGTTCCTATCGAAGTTTCGCCTCTTGTGCCCCCCATACTCTTATGTAAAAAATCCCAAGATGTCATCTGAACATAGCCTTTACCATTAACATTAAAATTAATGGCTCGTGGGTTGTTCGATGTCGTGCCATCAAATATTAAATTTCTAGCATAATCATCCTTTTCAGGAGCACTCGCAGCAGTAGCAGCGTTCCAAAGGTCCGTATAATACTTCTGCCTAAACTCCGTTTCGTACTCCTGTGGAGTAAATGTTTCATATTTATTATTATTAAGAGGCTCGCTTCCGTCAGGTTTAAATTTCCTGAAAAACCCATTTCCGTTTGCTATCAGGGTTGTAAAATCCCACCTCCCCTCAAAAGTTTGGCTAACTGGAATTGTTGGGTCTGCTCCAAAATCTATAACGGCCCAGATAACACCGTTTGGTGGACTTCCTCCCATTTGGTTCAACATTACTGTTGTACCTTTAGCGTATGTTCTTTTGGCAAAGTTCCAAACTACAACCGCATCAGGCTTGTTGCTTGCGCCGTCGTTGCATTTTGAGTTCCTCCAAACTGGAGTCCACTGGTTGGGATTTTTGTTTTGAGCCTGAAGAGGCGTGGCTTTTCCCGTAGTGGGTTGATACTTTTTTAGCACATCGTCTATGCTAAAATTATCATCGGCAGCGTTTGTATTTGATATCTCATCGATGTTCAATAAGTTTTTACACGGCCCTAATTCATCGTTAAGTATCGCAATACACTGTAGACTTCCACTTCTGCCCTTTCCACTAATAGAGTCGGCAACAACGTCCAGGGGTTGTGCCGTTTCGGTTTGCCCATCGGTAGGAACCCCATCGACGGTTTTGCCCACCGGTCCAAATTCACGAACTGGCACGCTCACGTTGGTTAATGGTCCCCTTTGAACGATTCTGTTTCTTGCGTCTCTCGATACGGCGTGGTCATATAGACGTAATTTGAAGTTAACATCCTCAGTTTTCTCACATCGCTTTGCGTGACCCATCGGTAGACCTGGTGTTAAGTTAAAAGTAACCTTGGTCGTCCATTCTAGACAGTTATTCTTGCTTGCTTTTATACTTGCCAAAAACCCCATTATAGCTTGAAATTGCTGCTGACTCCATGAACCCTCATCTGTCCACTCGTGCATTGGTGTACTTTGGCCTTCTTTAGAAACCTTGTAACAGGCCCAATTGTTCATTTCTATAAGTGTTGCAAGACTAGATCCACCATAACCAAAAACGTCAGACATTGGAAGAGGAACAAACGGATTAACAGGCCATTTGAGATCTGTCCATCGTACAAGACTGAAAGGAGGAAGTTCAGACATAGACGTACATGCTTTATCTACAAAGCTACCTAGCGGAACGTCCCCTATTGTTAGTGTCGATTCATCTGCAAGCCGAAAGGTCCAATTATTAAAAATGTCTGTTATTTCCTCATGAGTATTTTCAACAATGTCGTAAATTATAGAATGGTACTGTTTCGGGTTCCCCATATCTTCGAATAGAAAGCTCGGAGACGCAGCCTGTCCATATCCAAAGTAATTTCTGTTAATAAAATTAATAGAATTTGGAGGTTGATAATTCCAAAACTCCATAGCCGAACCGGTAGTAAAGACCGACAAGGCTAATTTTTCAAAAAGCGGATGGTCCGTAGAAATTGAGTGATAAGAATCCTGTACTTTTCCAGTTCCTTGGTTGCTCATTTTTTTCTTTTCCTATCTATTATGGTGCTGAAGGGTTGTGCCAAATGTTTACATCAAAATTACCGAATTCTGGACTTGGAAAATTAGGATGATCTGGAGTCATAGACACTCCTTGACTAGTATCTGCAATATCTCCCCCCGCCGTGGTCATGTCGTTATATTTTTCTGTTCCCCAGTCCCAAGCCCCTTTTGTAAATTCAACCGTATCACTGTCCATTGTAGTTGCAGACTGTTCGACCTCCTTCGAATCAGCATTGTCGTTTGGCAAGGCTGAGAGGAATATTTTGTTTGGCATCTCTTTAATTTCCTCTCCTATATTCTCCGCTGACGAAATCATTCCAGAAAATTTACGCTCTAGGCCACCAAAAATGTCTGCTGATGTTGCAGACTTGACCATACCCTTTCTAATTAGGGCGTTCTTTTCGTCTATCATTTTTTGTCTCTCTCTGGCGGCACGTCCTATAGCGTCTTCTTTTTGTTTTTGCATCTTTCCAAATCTAGCAGTGTACAAGTCCATCTTAACGGTTGTCTTAACGCTGTCCCCAATGCTAACGGATACAGAAGTTACTAACGGGCCTTCATTCCGCAAGGCTTTTGCTAAAGAAATTCCCGTTGGAGCTTCCGGCATAACAAATCCGCCCCTCTCCATAAATAGCAACATGCTGTTTGAAAACTGAGCTTTCAACGATCCTGCTTCATTCATAAGTTGATAACCGGTATAGTTCCAGGGCGCTAGACTTTCATCCTTTACAAACTCTATCTTACCCCCTATATCGGTATACCTAACACGGCTACCTCCACTGGAATTTTGGATAGACTGAGACTGCCAAGGTCCATAGCAATTTTCCATAGACATCAATGGCAAAGCAACAACATCGGGGTGAACAGGAGAAGGGCTAGCAAAACCAATGGCAACATCAATCTGGCCCATAACCATATTCTTTTTATTATTCCTATAATACATCATCGCTTCATTTATCTCGTTTGCGGAAAATCTGTCGTCATTACATGCCCTGGCAAGTAAATCGACCTGTGAGGATTTGGATCTTGGCTTATCAAACCCCGCAACCCCTCCCTTGACCACGTCAACGGTTAGAGCGTTTTTAAGGTTTGGTGCATTCATAGACTGCATTATGCCGTCCATGTATCTCTGATCTTGAGTAGCTTCAATTTTACCCGGTACTGTAATTATTGCGTATACATTATCGTCATCTAGGTTTTCTAGATCGGTATTTATAATATCCCCATCCAGCATCGAACTGTAATATCTGACAAAGTCTTCGTTATTCACCTTCTTTCCATCGTAGCCACCGTTAGACCTTTTTGGGACGAAGGTTAAATTAATTTCAGACGCCGAAAGGAATGGAACCTTACAGCCACTGTCATTTACTTTTTCACCTTCGGTATATATGGGGTCATGAGTAACAAGTTCGGTATCTCTACCAAAAACCTTGGTCCTAACCTTGTGGGTTTTAGGTGGCATGTAAAATTTTTCACTTAATTCACACTTAACAAAAGCTACAGCGGGCTGAGGAGGTAAGGACTGAGACATTCGTTTACCGACAGCGTCAAAGTTAACCTTGTTGTTTGCATCCATATTGTTTACTTCTTCACATATGTCTGGAATTAAACCCGCCGCCGTTTTTTTCTCCTGTGCTACACTATCCTTGGGTATTGATGAAAGATTTAAAAATTGACTATTATTGTATCTTACGTAACAGGAAATTCTTCCATTGTCGCCAACAAAGTTAGTTAAGTCTTTTGGAGTTAGAAGGCTTTGTGTAGATAGTGGCAGTTGTGAATTTGGCGCACTTCTAGCTTCTGTAAAAGAAAGACTCTTATCAAAGATAGCATAGTTAAAGAATCCACCCTGTGGCTCTGGCTTGTAATTAAAATCCCAATTTTCCGATATTGGATTGAAGTTTCCTTTTAAGGCTCCGTATTTATACCTAGGGGTGACAGGGCTATTTGGGCCTAAAAGTAATTTGTTATCAAGGTAATGTTCGTATTCATTACCAGCGTTCAAAGTACTTCTCTTCGCCAACATTTCCTGTTGAAATGCTACTGAGCCATAATAATTCAACTCGCTACTAATTGGCTGAGGTCTAAACCCAAACGGACCCTGTTTGATATTAAATGTATTATCTGAATAATCTGATATTTGCTTATTGTATCCTAGGTTGCACATTTTTGGAATTTTAACCAAAAACTTTTTGCCAAGATGTTTGCTTGCTACTTCTTTTACAAAATTAAAAACCTTCATGGAGTTTTTTTTGCTCGCTTCGCCAATTCTGTCTATCGATGGTGAAAGATGTTTCGCTGCGTCTTTACTTTGTTTAGCCCTAGCTTTAAGCGATCCAGCAGAAGCAATAGCGGCATCGTTTAACTTCGTTTTCTCCTTTATTTTCACTATCATTTCATCAATTTTTCCTGACTCAAACGGACTAATCCCCGCCTTCTTTTTTTCAAGACTCGCTATTAATACCTCATTTTGAGTGTTTTTTTCAATATATTTATCTTCTAGGTTTTTTGCTTTTTCATGATTCGTTTGAATTTGAGTTCTTGCTACTACCAACTCAGTGTACCCAGCCTGCGGTATTCCTATTTTTTCTGCTCGCTTGAAATATAAGGGATATCCATATGGAGGAGAACACTGACTGGCCGGATAACCATCTGAATCGACATAATTTCTATCAGAATTAAAAACACACCTAGGAACATCTACAGCATACTCGTTGGCGGCGTATTGCGCGTGAGCACTTGCAATACTATCCTCGGTTCCAGGAAACATTTCAGATGCATCTAAAGTCCTAACAATTGCACCATTTAAAGCCTGGTTCTCCCCAACCTCAGAAACGTATCTCTCATTGTACTGTAGTAAAAACTTAACCCACTGTTTATATCCGGCTAGTGCTGCACGTAGCTCCATTTCGGTTGCTATGTAATAATTACCAACGCCAAAAGCATCCAAACTTGTAGAGTCTAATAGTATTTGCTGATAAGAACCCCAACCTCTAGGTATCGTTACGGCGTCTTTACCCAAAAAACCGTAAAAGGGTAAAACCTGCTGTTTTAGAGATGTCTCCAAAGCCCATTGGTTTCTTTGTAGCAGTTGGTATTTATTTGACAGTCCGTTGTCATGCCTCCTTAATTGTAAGTTGTCCCTGTCTTTATTGGAGTGGAAGTAGTGCATTTCTACTTCTTGTGCGCCCACCACAAACTTATTCGTGGTAACGTTTGAAACTTCGTATCCAACATTCCTATTCTCTACATAGATGTCTCTATTTTCAAGGCCGTCAAGATAGCCTGCAATCGCCCCGTAGTTAGGCTGTTTAGATTTATCTATTGTATCTATACGAATTATCCCAGCGATAATTTTATCGGTTTGCCCCGTATTAATATAGTGTTGATTTTTGCTATACAACCAGCTTTGCCCTGGGTGATTTATAACCGGAAGCAGGCTAACGCTCATATCGTAACTAATAATGTCACACAGCTCTTGGGCGAATGACAGCAAGTCTATCTGGTCAAAATCCATAAAGTACATGCTCGGAATTTTCTCAATCGGTATCCCCGTCCAGTCCACTACGTATTTAAACCCGCGAAACTCTATAGCCCCACCGAAACCCTTGTCCTTGAATTCATCTGGCAGATTCCCGTTCATTTCAAACAGGGTCTCCATCGCTTGAAATATTCTATAAATTGGTATACCTTGGTCGGACCTCCTCGAAAGTCCCTGTCCGGTAACTGGGAATTTTGGCGGATAGTTCTGTAGGCCAAATACTAGGTAGTCTGGAAACTTGTAAAGGTCTGGAAAATAAAATGGAGATGGAACAGTTCCGTCAAGAATTATCGACGTGTCCTCTATCCTTGGACCGTATGAAACTTCACCACTGCTTTGGTCAACATACTTTTTAAGTGTGGTTTTGCTTTCACGAACAGAATCTATATCTGCCTGCAAGGCTTCGCTTATGTCATACTCTAAAAACCCAAATAAGTTAAACAGATTTTTGTTGTTATAGGTAGTGCCCGCATAATTGTTTAGGACAATCGTAGCATTAGATAGTATTTCTCGTGGGTCTTGTACAGAAACACTATAAACAGGATTTCCAGTAGGGCCACGGTTTTGGGTGTAACTTTGTAGCACCCCACCAAAAACAAAATGGCCGTACCCGCGCCTGTAGTCATTTAACTGGTTGTCATACATGATGGATTTATTTTCCCATGTATTTACTTGGGCCGGTCCAGTACCGGATTTTGACTTCAAGAAATGAAAGTGACTTGGTATAGAGTCTATCTGACCGTTTGTTGTCGTTGTAGGGAAAACAATTGGTAGATTTAAAGTGTTATACCCATACGTGTCATCGAAGGTCTTTCTCCAAGCCTGTTCTATGCTAGCTAGATTTTTTCCAAATTTAAAGAAAACTGGCGTACCAGGTATGAGTGATGAAAACTGATCTTTAGTACCATCATGATAGATGTCATCACCAGTCCCAAGTGTGGTTGTGTCAGATTTATTATATTCATCCTCTACCAAGGAAACCGAAAGTGAACTAGTGGTGTCGCCAAACCCAGCGTTAAGATCAAAGTTTCTAATAGACGCCCCAAGAAAAGTTTGTTGAACAAAGCCTTCATTACCAACGGTCCATCCAGCAGAAGAGGTCATACCGCCAGACCCTTGTGTTAGCACAAGGTTGGCAGGCCAGTTTAGACCATGATCACCCGATGGTGATATTATCGATTTTTGATTAGCAAATGGCATTCCTTGGTAACTCCAATTGTTTAATTATTTTTTTCCTGATGGTTTAATAGGCGTTCCGCTACTAGTGGTATCTTCAACATCAATAACGTTATCAAGATTAGATATGTCATATGGATTCAATGGACGTTGTGACATTTTTATGTTGCCAGCAAAACCAATAGAAACCAAAGTATCTGCCTGAGATACAGAACCATCAGTAGCTTTTTGTTGGTAATAGTGATTATATTTATTAGCGGTTGAAAAATCAGCAGCACCCGACAATGCAGCGCTAGAATCAAAGGAAAAATTTGTTGTCCCGGTTAATCCGTAACTGCTAGAGCTGGAAAATCTTAACATTCTTACACTCCATCTGCATGAAATATGCCACTAACATCTTGAATTATTAAGTCGGAGTTTTGAGTGTTTTCTTCTGCACCGTGGGTTTTGTATACACCAGACATTTTAGGTTGATTAACAATAAATTCAGGAGGCTTAGGGAAAACTAAATTAATACCACTTCCTTGTTGGTCATGAGCTTGAGAAACATCAAAATAATTAGCCTCTCCAGACGGAAGAATCCCACTGGTTGGAACTTGAACCTTTTGAGCCGGAAGAAGGGGTATTCTCGGACCCATATCGACATCAGCGAAATCTTGCCAGGTAACCATGATTACTTATCCATTTCATAAGTCCAAGAAAGATTTATGCTGTAGTTTCCAGCTTTTGGATTCCAACTTTCGCTAGGAGGTGCCAAGAAGTACTTTCTTATACCTGGCTCGCCAGCCGGGCTTAATTCTGTTAAAAGCTTTGCGATTTGATTTGCTGTTGGTTGAACAACGCTTGGTTTTTTTAGTAGTAGATCGTTCCTTTGTGACCCATATGGAACTTTTGTATAGTCCATAGTTAAACTTAAAGACACATCCCTTTTATACTCTGTTCTACCTCCTATGTATTGCAATACCGGCCCCGTCCTCCTACCAAGTACAGGAATGACAGCAAAAACATCTCCAGGGTATGTATCATTAACACTAATTGTTTCCGATAAAACCCCAGGAATTATATTGGTGGGCCTGTTGTCAAACTGTAGATTGTAAGTGAGTTCTCCTGTATAATGATTAGCACCAAGGGTTACAGACTTTGGTTGGGAATTTAACTCAACCGCTACAGAGTTGTTAGCCCTCTTGTATACATCCGAACCAACTCCAAAAACCCCATCTTTAGAAATTTTATTGTATTTGCCTCGGGCATTTTCAAAGGCTCCGCTTGGAGGGGTATTAGGGTCTTTTCCTCCATTGACTCCATGTCCATAGCTCTTATCGAAGTCAAGGCCACCAAAACCACTAGGGCTATACTCTGACAAACCCTTAATATTGCCGTCTATTGAAACGCTTACAAATGGACTATCCGTAGAGCTTGATATAGACAGGTTAAAATTTTCATACGCGCTATCTTGGGCTATTAGCCAATTTTCAGAAACGCTAAAGGTTCCAGCAGACTCACTCAAGTTCTCAGTTCGTATATGGTTAAACCCACGATATGTATCAATTAGGTTCAAAGTCCCACTACCAATCCGACCCATTATATTTGGATAGCTTGGATAATCTCTTCCTGCGGGGTTGTCTGCTAGCCTGTCGGTTACAAATTTTTGAGCTTGCTCCCAAGCTGGTTTCTTTCCATTTGGTCCATAGTGAGTTTTACCCGTAGCATTTATGTTGTGAGATATTCTATAGCTTCTAGGCAATCCTACGGATTCGCCCTGCGCTTCATCAACCTCTAGCGACCAGTCTTCACTAAAATCAGAAATAAAAGCGCCTGACATAGAGGTCAATAAATCTTGTTCGGTTTTATTGCTATGTATCCCAGGAGCGCGGGCTATTAATGACCCTTCATCGCTAACAAAGTCTCCAGGGCCACCTTCGTTGAGCAACAAGGTATCAGCCTCAAGGGTTATCGTATACTCAGCACGCTCTACATATACACCCTCTTGGAAATCGACACTTGTCACTCTGGGGTAGCAAACAAAGTTTGGGACTCCGGTTTCCCAATCTGTAATGGCTAGCTTTTGACCGTCTTCAGCAAATAAGGCTCTCAGTGCCGACTGTTTAGACAGAACGGCGGTTAAAGATTCTTTATAGGGAACAAGTTGCACGTCGGGTATGGTAGCACTTGTGAAAGCTCCATAGGGACCAGATCCTTGTGGGAGACTACCATCCCCTTTTGGAAAGAGAGTGTTGGTAGGTCCATAGAAAGCATATGGAGATCCCATGTTATCAATGACTGAACCTGTTAACGTTATAGAGTAACTAACGCCAAAAGCTTCGCTTGCTCCGTTTTTCAATATTTGTGTAGAAACCGACACCAATGGGGCTGGCGTAATTTGTACTGTAGTACCCTTATGATCTATTTGTACTGGCATTTAAAATCCTCGAACTCTAAGATTAAGTGGGTCGTCTGTGTCTACCTGTACAACACCACTTGTAAATAGATTTAATGTACCGGAGACCGCTGTGGGTTCAGCCCCAGAAACCGCTAAACTTAGAGGGGTGTTACCACTGCCAACCTGAGTTAATGTCCAATCCTTGCCCGTATGTAGATTCATACTATTATACACGATTCCCCCATCTGGACCGTCAATAAACAGATTCATTCCAGAGGGAAATTCTCCACTCTGGCTAGAATCTACAGATATTGGCTTACCAGAGATAAGAAGAGACATGTACCCTGTGGTTTCTATACCAGGCAGCAATTCTGCAATAACAGAAGTGACATAGGGGCGATGTGCTACAAATCCACGTACAGCAGGATCGTACCCAGAAGCCTCTAAGAATATATCGCCATTACTATTGGCATTTATCAAACCGCTTACGGAATACTCTATGGAAGGGCCAGAGGTGTTTTGATACACCCTCGCATGTAGATCGTTTTCATCGCCATCGCCTGTAAAGACTTTGGCGTCGATCCAAGATCCAGTATTTGGTATAGCTGGAATTTGTTCTCTTAACATTAAATCGTTAGTATATACAGCCCCTGCGTCACCAGACGGTTCACCAAACATTCCATAGTCATGTTTTGGCGCTCCTGCAACTAGGGTGTAATCACTATCTCCACGGCGTGCTCTATCAAGAGATACGCTTCTGCCAAACAAATCGTTTTCATTCCCACTAGATCCGGGTAGTACTATGGTAGAAATTTCACGAGAATTATATCCTTGTGAAACTATTTTGTCTTTGTATCTCCACTCTTTTTTTCTACTTGGCCAATCAGTAATGCTATGCTCGTACATGAATACAGCACCGTTGTTTAGCACGAATCGGCTTAAATCATTTATACCACTTGCGTTGTTAAACTTATCAATTCGAACTCCAGAGCTACCTAGATCATAAAAGCTATGATTAGGTATTGTAAACGAAGCATTGAATTCTTTTCTTATAAATGCTGAATCACCTTCATAAATATGATGGTGTAGAGTGCCCATGTCATGACCCGGAGCACCAATGGCGACAAAGTCAGCATCTATACTAACTGAATAACCAAGTTGATCTGTAATTGGAGCCTTGTCAAAATCTTTACTAGATACAACAGCTTGATTTCCAAATTTTTCTGTAAAGCTATCCGAGGTGGCATTATCAATTCCCACATTAATGCTACTCGGCTTAATTTTTTGCTTATATTCCCACGGCAGTCTCTCGGAAACTGCATTCCGACCCTTTTCTGTTCTTTCGAAGTAGAAGGCTGCTCCAGCGCCACCGTTGTTGCTGAGTTCCAACCCGGAACCTAAATCTCCCGCGTTGTAGGCGGCCACAATTCCAGACCAAGAAATCGGCTTCTCCCCGACAAATGCATTGAATGGACTTCCCACAACGAGTTTATCTTTGTGTAGACTTACGGAGTAACCGAATAGATCCCCCGGATACCCCGAATAAGAAACGTTAAAATCGAGATGGTCTTCCCCGTACTTTCTCATAAAATTAGAGGGCAGACTCGTAAAACATACCCCACTTTCCAGAGTCATGAAGGCAATCGGTCTGGTTGTCGGGAACCGTGGAGGAGGATCAGCAGGGCAATCCTTAGTACCGCCATTAAAACCATACCCCGGCATAACACTCTCTGCAAAGGTCTTGATGTGCCCACACATCTGTGGGGGGCTTGGTTCTTTTGGCCTACCGACATCTCCAGGGTTTAAAACATCTTCATCGTCTGAAAACGACGTAATGGCTGGCCTTGATGTGGACGACTCAAAGAGATCCATAATGCCATCTAGGCCACTCGCTGCCCACAGCTTAGAAGGGCTGCCTCTTTCAGGCGCTCTTAATTTTTGTGTGAAATCAAAATTTCTACCAGAAAGTCCACGTGGCGACACTGGATATAAGCTTCTGATAAACGCCTGATTAGACCCAACTGAATCATCCCTATATGTATTTGGACCTTGTATCATAGAAGAGTCGGCCAATACAACGATTCTAGATCTTTCAGAACCATTAGATCCAGGTGAAAAGTGTTCGAACTCTTCGGCTGCTACAACCGGGCCGTCTTCTATTAACTGGCCTCCTTTGTCTTCGCATTCTTTTTCCACGACTGGGAATCCGGGGCAATATTTAGTATTATCTGTCTTTATGGGTCTCATGTGTCCAGGAACTGTTACGTCCTTACCGGGATCTACCACCCAGACACCAGAACATTTTTCTCCAATTATCTCCGTCTCTGAACGACTTACGATCTCATGTTCTATCGGCAATAAACATCCCGATATATTAAGAATTCTTGGAGTAAACGGCTGAGGACCGCTGCGGCGAAAAGAGCTTGAGAGGTAAGACAATGTAATTTCATCAGAGTGAGCTTTAAAGTCTATAATGCCTGTTCGAGTTGATCCGGCGTATTTTACTGCAACGTTAGAATGGTTACGATGCTTTTTCACATAATAAGGCTTACCGTCATGAAGTATTTTGTCGTCTGTTCCATGAAGACGTACATTTATAGGTATGTTTTCGTTAGCATTTTCAGAAACGTAGTCTAAATACAATCTATAACCAGAACCCGGCTGAACGGTAAACTTCGTTTCGCCTGCCCCTCTAATAGTCCAATCTATATATGGAACTTCATAGCTTTCGTAAATAGGCTCATTATAATGAATTATTTTTCTTGATCTGTCTCCAACCTTGATAGCGTAAAATTCATATGCATCCGCTACTTCATCCAGTGAACCAGGATTCGTGTCTAGATCTACCTCCAGCGTATTGGTGCCTTCATCCTTTGCTGGGCCTATTACAAGCTTATCTAACGAATCATAATTAATGGTAAGTTCTTTAGTACCCTCTATTGTTTCAATTTCGCAGATAAACGAATCGCTGCCACATCCATATATTACTGGATTATCCCTATTGACTTTTTGTCTTGAATTTTGATGGTATTCATCCAGATCGAAGCACAACCCCCTTCCATTAAATCCATCTTGATTTCCCTCTTTAACCAGGCCGATGGCTGAATTCTTAGACGGTCCCCCTTGTAGAGCAAGTTTATCATTACTCTTAACAAACGGCTTTGTGTTCAACCCAAGCAAACCACACAGCTCAACAATATTTCTAGCAGACGATTCTTTGTTCGTATACGTAATGATAAGCTTTCTCTCGCCTGCATTTAACCAACTTTTTATTTGTTCCACTTCAGAGGCAGAAGGTAAACCTACTGGATTAGCAACCCAAGCTACCTTCAAGTGTTCCATATCCTTAGTGAAGTTTTCTTCGATTTCTGGAGTTCCCCCTGGGTTGTAATCGGTAATGGTAGAAATTCTATCGGCAATACGTGAGTATTCATAAGCATCTTTAAAGCTGGTTCTTCCCGTCCAACCCCCCAACTGACCAACGTCGCCTATGCCTGGGTTGTCGCATGTCGCGTTTGGCAGTTTGATAAGATTTCTATAGAACTTTATGTTTTGATCTTCATTAAGATTGACTGGACGCTTCTCATCATAGAATTCCGCTCCGACATCTTCACCACCCAGTACGTCTTTATTTTCTGAATGGGTAGTAGCTATCAAATAGACTTTAGAGTCTTCTTTGTCCGGGTTGTCCGGGTCGTCGCTGGGCCAGTCTTCCTCTGAGACTAACACACTTTCATCGGAAACCTTTTTTCTTTTTGTCTGGTATGTAAGTTCAGAGTCTGCGGCACCTTGCAAGAACCCGTCTCTGGGTCCGTATTTGCCTGGATTGTAAAACGAAAGATGGTCCGATAGGTTCTGTTGCGAACTAGTAAGGGTGTTACTGACAACATTTAAGTCAGCAGTTTCAGTACCATTAATGCCAGATATAGCAAACTCTACATTGTCTACCTGGTATTTAGCAAAATAATACGACCTGTCATTAATTACAGTAGTTTCAAAAATATCCTGACACGTTTCTTCATAACCGCTAGTGGGCACAGCCGGGAAGAACTCGTCCTCTGTCCACTCAGCCGCAGTTAGAAGGGGTCGCGGTTCAAGTGTTGGTCTATTTATTGCACCGAGAGGTGGGCCTCCACAGCCTTTAGAGGGGTTGTCATTACCAAAGTGGAACGGCCAATTTATCTTATAGGGAATGCGACCACACTTCTCGTTCCATTCGGCTCTTAAATCCCCGCCATGTTCTAGCGGCATGTTGCATCTATCGTTAAGCTTGTTACAAGGAGCTTCGATTCGGAGCTTCGGCTTACTTACGTCCACGCCATCAAGATGTATACGAATATCTCCCACTCCACTAGCGTACATATTTGGATTTTTTATTTTTGTATTATGAGCATAAGCAGGAACCCTCGCTGCCGTAACGTTGTATCTGTCATCTACAGTATCGGGGTTGAAATTTATAGACTCATATTCATTTCTAGCTGCATGAATTCGCATCCTAGAGTCAAGCTTTTCAAGAATCTTGTTTATAATCTCGTTAGACTGTCGGTATTTCCCATGTTCTTCAAACGTTGGGTCGTTACCAACAAGTACTAAGGTTCTATCACCAAGGGCTAACCAGTCTTTTATGTTATCTATAACTTCGTCGCTGGCAGCGTCTATCTCTGGAGTAATTATGAATGCTAGTCCGGCCTCTTGTGGGATGTCGTTCTCTTCAAAAGCTGTTCTTCTGAATGGCTTGCCTTCAATGTTCTCAAAAATATACCCTAGGTCGTCATAACCCTTAGCGCCGGGGTGACTATTTTTATCAAGATTTCCAAACCGGTAAAATTCAACAGCGAGATTGTGCGGGTATTTTTTTTGGGATTCAAAGACCCTGACGGCTCCAGCGTTAACGTAGGAAGCCCAAGTATTATACCAAATGTTGTGATCGTCAAACTCGTTAAAGGAATCTGTAGGAGCGCCAAAGGCGGCGATGTCTCCGTTTTCACTCACGTCAGTGCTCCAACCCAGTCGTGGTATTGGGGCAAAATGATTCGAAATAAAGCTCCAGGTTCCAATAGGAGAGAACTTGTGATAGTCATATACCTTTTTATAGATAGAAGGCGGCGTCCCCCAGAACAGGTTGTCTGATCTAAATTTCCACTTATTATGTTCTGAAAGGCTGTTGTAGACCAATCTTTGTCCAGAGGCAGCCCCATGAACACTTGTTTGCTCTTGTAGGTCTACTAGCTCCTCCGCAAAATCATAACGGGTTAACCATCCGCCTAGCCCATTAAACAACCTAGACTCTTCTGTTGCTGACCTTTCGTAAATTGTACAGTTTTCAGATCTAGCAAACGGAGAGCCGATAGCAATAACCTCTGAATTATCACTAATAGCTACAGAGTGTGCAAATCTATCAATCGTATCTTCTGCGCCTAATGTATATCCACGCTCAATATTATACCCTGGTTGATAACCTGCTTCGATTTCTTGTATTAGATTGAATCTATCGTTTTCTTTTTCAAATACGTAAGCCCTGCCGGTGTAGATTGGCTTTTTGTTAAACTCTGTTAAGCTTGTTTTGGCCCACTCTAATCCTATTCCACTAGTAATAAAATTAAGGGCACCGTTTGCTATGAGGTTACCAGTGGCTAAAGTGTCGTTTAATAATTGCGCAGAAATCCCACCCCAATCTTCAGAACTGCCTGTGGATCTTTTTACGTATCCAGATCCGGCGGTTGGACCAGACAGATCAATAACTCCGCTAGCATAGCTGTATTCCTTATAGTAATCTATAAACTCATTAACAGAAGCCTCGGTGCCGTCAGTATATCTGCCGTTAACGTTATTACTATTGGCTGAACTGCTGTCGTCTTGGAGTATTCCTACAATTGGTGGTATGTTATTGTGTAAAATAGACGTATCTATTGGGAATGCTTTATGGAACGCTTCTTTAATGCCACTAGTCATGAAATTTTTGTCGTCAAAGGTCTTAATTTGTGGTACATAGCTGTGCGTTATCCAGTCTTCTTTAAAATCTACTGACGGTGTTTCTTCGTCTGCTTCAGTTATAATTTCAAATATCAATAGTTTTATATCTAACTCTGGTTGAACTTCGTTACCCCCAACATTCAACGGAGCAGAAAAGTATTTATATAGTGTGTATTTACTGTTTGCTGCTCTTTCAACACTAGCCGCGCCATCTTCCGAATTAATCTTGTCAACAAATACCATCATTGCAATGGGCACGCCGGAAGTGGTAACAGAATCAAACTCTGATGAGAAACTTGCACCCGGAGCGCCAACCACGACAACCTCTTTATTACCGCTAGAAGTCGCACCTAAAGAGTATCCGAATTCTCTACCTTCTTGACCCGGATACCACTGTCTACCAGAAATCGACCCAATACCTGGGAACTTAACGATTTCTCCCGGCAAGTTCTCAAAATAATTACCACGAAATCCACTCGGAAGAACCAATTTTTGTTCCGCTGCCCATGTCGCCTTTTGCCCTGCTACATCTTCATTTCTTCTGTAAAGATACACAGCACCTGCTTTAGCTAATCCAGAACCTTCTTCATTTGCTACCGTCTGGTTTGGAGCACTAACGGCCATTAGGTCGCCCTTAACAACTACAGATTTTCCATAGTTATCATCTGGGTTTCTTCCAGATATAGCGATGTATGGGTTGTCACCAACTAGTTTTGCACCTGAGAAATTAATATCTGAATTTGTTCCGTATTCCGTTTCTTCCCACTCTCTAGGTAGCTTTATGGACTCGGTAGACCCTGTAGAGATTTTTAATTCTGCGTTGTAGGCAGCACCCGGTGCCAGCCCGGTATACTTTCTAATGTCATAGTAATTGCCACTCCAAGAACCCGAGGTGTAGGTTCCAATAGCCCTAAATATTCCACCGTCGTTGCAGGTTTCTTCTCTCCAGGTTGTATCATGTGTAATGATAGCGGGGTCAATTGCTTTTTCTGGACTGTCACCACTACAAGATCCGTAGCCTACAATGTCAACACCGCGAATATTATCATCAACGGGAACGCTAGCTAAGTAGTTATCTTCTAGGTCTATTCCAGTTCCATGATGACTATTAAACCATCTTACATAATTGCTACCGGTTCCAACAATGTTGTAATTAGCAGTATAAAGATTTATCTGTTCGTTTAAGGTCTGAGGTTCATAATTGTCACCATATAGTGTTAAGTTTAGCGATCTAGAGGGTCTATTGTTGAATGTGAAAAGATTCATAGAGCCGTCAGGATACCTAGAGAACAACGCCTGACTTGCTATTGTGTGTAGATTCAACAGACCTGATGGCTTACCCTTTTCTCTATCTTGGTTGCTTCCGTGAGAAATATCAACAGTAGTAAATATTGGCATCGCAGCAAAAGCTGCTGACACACCACTATCTCCGTGAGTAAATAAGGATAGTGGGTCACCACTTGGTATGTAAGAACTGTCCACGTTCAACGCAGTCATCGACATGCCAAGATGACCGTTCCCACTAGATGTAACCGTAGCTTTACCAAGCGTATGTAGATTTAACCAGCCGTTTGATCCTACGATGGTTGCCTCTGGACTACCAGAAGCAATCAAACATAATCCAGAACCAAGATTAGAAGCTGTTGCAATTTGTCCACTAATACTAAAACCCAACGTGCTGGAAAGGTCTTCTATGGTTACAATTATACCACTAGTATTTAAAAACAAGCCAGAGTTTTCAATCTGCCTAGGTCCAACCGTGTAAAGGTTTAACTGACCAGAAGATTGTAAATGTTGAGATGTTGAGGTTAAATTTAGATATTCGGCAATTGGATAGCCCCCACTAGAGGCTAAATTCATCGCTCCAGAAATATTAACCCCGGTAACATAAGCATCCTCAAGCCTAATATGAGTAGTATGAATATCAATTCTAGATTCAAAAGGAGACCCAGATGGATACGCAACGTCATACTGTACAAACATATCATTAATGTCTTGGGAAAAATACTTCTCCTTAAACTCTTTTTGTCGTGGCTCAGTCGGGAACTTTGCCCACTCTTCTGATTCGTCTATCAGGCTATCATAATCAAAGACGCTCTTCAGTTTCGTCATGTAGCTAGACGGAGTAAGATAGTGATAATCTCTGTTTACTAATCCCCAGTTTGGTTCATCAGAAACCCAATACGGCTCTTGATTTTTAGTATACAAACTAACAATAAGCTTGGGGCCAACCTCTCCGTCTTCCCACACGATAGACTCAGAACCCTTGTGTTGTATGATGGTATCAACAACCAAAGCCTCTTCTGAGAACTTATACCCGCGAGGCAAGTTCTTGGTTATTCGACGGTTTGTAGAATAGAAAGTATCAACGGCTTCGCTAAGGTTGAATCGCAAGAAGTCGTTTTCAATCTGAGTATGATAAGCTAGATCGTTGTCTACATTAGTGGGCAGCGTTATGTCTGTAGTCTGTGAGTAGCCAGAACCGTGATGGTCTATATTGAAGCTGATTAGGTCACGGCCAGTTCTTTTGGTCCAGCGGTCAAAGGCTTGGTTGAATTCGGCGTACTTGAAGTCGCCAAGATGCCAATCGGTGACGCTATCTTCATTGACATAATCCCACAGCTTGTAAGAGTCGTCAGTGTAGGCGTCTGAGTCATCCCACCACTTAACTCTTGCATTCTCTAGGAATCTCTGGGCGGTCACTTCTTTGAATGTTAAGTCGGCGTTTTCATAGACCATGTTGCCACTATTAGACAGGCCAAACTCACACAGGAACATATTGAACCCAACACCAGAGCCGGTTGAGTTACCAACTACCAGGTTGCTGTTACCAGTCGCCAGATCGAAGTCTGCAACGGAGCTAGCTCTCAGGGTCGTCCAATCGTTTTCAAATTCGTTATCTGTATAGAGCTTAAGCCCGCTTGAATAATGATCGTTGTATGTCAATATTACACTTAGTGGGTATTGGTAGCTAGTATAGTGGGCGGTATCTATAACTTCGTGTGTTCCGCCACCTGTATCTTTGGCTATTCCGCGTAAATAACCGCCAGAGTATCCGAGGGCAAACTCTAGATCGTTACCAGAATCCCACTTCGATACAAGCACTCCGCTTTCGAACAGGTCGTATCCAACTCCAGAGACGTTAGCGTCTGGAGAGAAGCGTGTGTACAGACTGAATTGATCCTGTATATCAACGTCACCAAAGTTAATATAAGAGTTATGTCCAGATGTCCTGATAGTGGTATCAAAAGCGTCTGCAATCTGGCCGTATAATGGGTGTGATTCAAAGTTGTCACCACCGTTTACTAAAGATGTCCAGTCTATGGTTTGGTAATCGCCAGTGTATCCTGGTAGTTGATCTGTAAACAGCGTGTTATCAGTAAATCTCCAGCCAAGGTTTTTGAAACGGTAATCAGAATATGTACTACTTAATACACCAGTAAGCGTGCCATGTCGAGGTGTGATGTCTGTACCCTGACCGTCTGTAAAATCAAAGTAGCCAGATACAAATGGGGAGTCCAAAAGTGGATTTTCATAACCAAAACCAAACATTTCGGGGTCGAATGGACCGTTAGCAAGTCCCGTGTGACCACGCCACCTTCTAGAGTAGTTAGACTTGATTGTAGTAGGCGTACCGTAGGACTGTGGAATACCCTCTATCTTAGATAGTGGAGCATAACCAGATCCTGCATTTATAATATCGTCGCTAGACTGACGGGATATTGGATAGATTTTAGATTCTGACCTACCAGCAGCGAGAGTATTCAAGGATTCACCACCCTGGGTAGAAAGGTTAAGACCTCCTTGTGGCTTGTACCTTACTACGAGTTCTACCTCTCCGATGCTAGCTCCACTTGGTAGCGGGAAAATATCAAGATATAAATGTTCAAAGCTAGAACTCATGGTGTAGTCTTTAGACTTTCCAAGAGTTACCGTATCTTCGTAAACCTGTAGCGGTATCTCGTGCCACTTAAACTCTGTTGTTGTTACAACCTCTGGAGATAACAGGTAGTGGTCTCCACCAGCATTGTTTGTGCCGCTTGTCTCGTAGTATTGATCGGCGTCGGCTAGTGTCTCACTCGAAATACCAAGGTCATCAACCGAATTGAATCCAGATGTTACTGGGATGCTACCGTCGCCGGATGTGTTTTGTAAGAACCCACCAATCTTTCTGGTGACATTCAGTATTTTATCGTCACTATATCCAACGACATCAATTGCATAGTTTCTACTACCAACCTTTTTCTTAGCTAAGACTCGTAGGAAAACACAGTCTACTACAAAGAAGTTATCAGTTGTGTTTAATTCATTTTTATTGACAGTGTTGAACGAGCCGGATACATTGTGGCAACCTGGAGACTGATCAAAGGCAAAATTAAATGCACCGTTTTCAACTTCATTAACAGAGCCAACTCGACCATGACCGAACTTTAAGGTTAATTTACCAGAATCTGCAACTGGAGATGTAGAGTCTAGAGTAATATAATGTGTTAGATAATCGTTATTTAATAATTCTATATTCTTAATTGCGCCGGATTTGGTTTCGTTAGAGATGTTTTGGTTTCCGGTTCCATACCAAATACTGCTAACCGCTGGGTATATACTGCTTTCTTGACCGTATAGCGGCATGGCGGTTGGCCGAATGCGCCTTTCTATACGCTTGCCTTTCGTTGGCACCTCGCAATAAATTTGTACGCGGTTTTCAATGGTCGGACCTGGGTGGTTACCTGTTAAAGATCCAGTTCCACTGTTGCAAATTTCTATTGCAGAAATACGTATTGACCTATCTGGTCTAAAGCTATCTTGCACACGAGTAGACACTGGAGCACCATCTAAGGCTAGATAGTCATCACCGTCACCTATTTTATCGTGAATCGTATGGCTTTCCTCAAACCCCTCGCTAAATCCCTCTTCAAAAGCGTCACTTAGATCGTACACTGTTACACTAAACCTTAAGGTATATCCACTTGGTTCGTGTAGCAGTGGGTATTCTTTTTCCCACTCCCGCAGGGCGCCCTTGTTGACCTTCGGTGCCGATGAATAATTAGCAAAGTTTGTAATTGGGTGTTGATCGTAGTCCGCGTCTCCTCTCATTGTGATATCATCGTAGTGTGTAACTAGATTTCCAGACGGGTCTTCAAATTTAATATTGTGAATTTTATATCTCGGTGGAACCTTAGCTTCTCTTGTAGCAAGAGGACCGGCCATTCGGAATCTAACCCTAGTGTCTTTTACGGTAACCAAAGGCTTGGTCATTTCACATTTAAAACTAAATGTTCCTTCGGTGTGCCTACCGAAAGGCTGTATGTAAGAGTTTATATCGTCTGATATAAGATCTCCACCACCCCAGTTTTTATAGTAATCAAGGGAAAATACACCCTCATCAATATAGTCGTAAAGATTGCCGCTTGATCTTTCTATCCCACCTCTAAAATCTGCAACACTGACATCTGTTATAGGATAAAGCTTTTGTACGCATTTGGCAATATCAAAATCGCCTTGTATCTTATCGGTGTAAGTGGGTTTTAATTCTGAATCCGCCTGGATCGTCTGTTTGATTTTATAGTTTGCCGTTAAAGCTGTTCTTACGTTCCCAAGTCCATTCATGGGGGGATTCAAGACTAGTTGTATCTTTAACACGTTAGAGGTACACGTTGTAGTACTTTCGTATCCACCATACCCATACCCATACCCATACCCATCGGATGAACTAGTCTCCGTGTAGTGCGAGCATAAATCGCATAAGGCTAAATCTCCAAAGCCTGCTGTGTCTGACAAATACTTAAGAGAAACAACGTCACCTAGTATGTCAGAAATTTCATAGGTGTATACAGATTCTAAATTGTTTTCTAAATCAACGTCGTCTATAGTAACTGTAGATCCAATAGAATCATAGAAAAGCTCGTTCCTGCTAAAGTCGTCAATCACGACGTTGTAATATGGCCCGCCCCCTAGACATGTATGATACGAAAAGCTGAACTCTAAAACATTTCGTTTTGATGTTAATGTAAGGGGGGCTGCACTTAGCTTGGATTTAACTTCTGATGTAGATATTAGACTATTATTACCAAGACTTCTAAGTGGTGTCATCTTAGGTCTATCGGGATTTACGCTCCTCGGAGAGTCAACAGAACCAAGGTGTAGTAGCGACGACTTTATCGAAGCTGCATTGCAAGAAATTTTAGCTTTTACAACACTAGCAGTCGCAACCGTTGTAGCTTCTACGGCTTTGTGACATAAGCATTGTAGCTGTATAGGGCTTCCCATTTGTTTGTTTTCCTCTAAACGACTGCGTCAGGATCGTATGTATTATCTCCAGACAAATTTAAACCTACATTTGGCATTTGATTTTTTACTTGAGCAAGGACTTCGTCTCTGACGCTATCTCTAAGGGTCGCTAAGAATGAAGTATTTTCGAAGTTAACAGTGACAACGGTTGGGTCTAACTTTACACCGAGTTTGATTCCGACAAGCTTATTTACGGCTGTATCAAACACGGCGAATGCGCTATTGAGACTAGTTACGGTTTCTGCTGATATCCCAACCCCTGCACCTCCACCTCCTGGTGCTACGTGATCGCCGTCATGATAATACCTAACGCTACCACCGCGATTCATGGCGGGGCCGGGAGCAGCCTGTTGTCCGTTGTTCATAGCTTGTAGAATTGCGAGGTTATTTCCCCTTTTAACAGAAGCGCGATTTACTACAAACTCACCAGGGGTCAACATCGCTGGAACTGTATCCGTACCGCGTGGAACAAAAATTCCACGATTGGCATAGACGGGTCCACCTTTATATAGTCCTTCTACTTCTTTATCTGGGTCGGGTCTTGAACCAGGCATCTTGCTGGACATCTTATCTAGAACATCGGACTTTTTGAGCATTGCTCCTTCAAGTATAACAGTTTGCGCCACAACGTTCATTTGGGCAGCTTCTACCATTTGTTCGGCAGTTGATCCTATTACACCTCCAAGACCTCGACCCTCTTCTCTGAGTCGTTCTTCTTCTGCCGATGTGCCAGAAAGTGTTTCTACCGCTGATGGATTGGTAACGCCAGCAGCGGCCATAGAAGCCTTAGCGAATTTGGCCATTTCTTGTGGAGGTAGACCTTGAGATTGAGCGTCTTTAAATGCAGCGCCAATTGCATCTGCCCCAAACATTTGGGCGGTTTGTGTGTCGCCCATACGAATGGCTGAAGCAGCCCCAACGGCAGCTTGACCCTCGATAAAACCTTGTATGTCTCCAGATACTAATTTTTCCAAACTACTCTTTTCAAGAGCGTTTTTCTTCTTGATGATATTAAGTTCTTCTCTGATCTGGCCAACTCTCGCTTTAGCAGCCGTAATTAAATCCTTTTGGGCTGCTGCAAGCTCTTTTCTTTTGTCGTTGTCTACTCTATCTTTCTGGCTTCCAAACCCTCCTGGGGTAGCACCCTTAGCAATCTGATTGGATAGAGCTTGTTGAATCTCATTTCCGACCCTAGCAAAATCCTCCACAGAGCCGGTTGTTAGCCCAGTAACACCAGCGGCCTGCGCCGAGGTGTTGAACTTCGCTATGTTGGCGGCTTTTTTATCTTGAGGTGTAACCTTGGCTCCACCAAACTCTTGTATAATCTTAGCAGCTTCGAGTTGTACATCAATAGCCTGTTTTTGTGCGGCCAGATACTGTAATTCTGACTCTTTCCTTCTGGCTGTCAATCCAACTATCTGCTTGTTCATTTTGTCAAGGGTTTTCGCAGACTCAGTAAATCCCTTACTTAAAGTAGCGGCACCAGATTGAATGCTCTGTATAAACGTGGTAATGTCCACGTTTTTAAGTTGTTCATCTGATAATTTAGCAAGCTCGGCCTGCGCTATTTTTTCTAACTGCTCGTTTCCTCCAGCCGCACCACGAATGGAATCACTAAGTTGTTGTCTAGCTTGACCTGGGTTGTTGGCACTCAACTCTACTGACTGAAGACTTTCTTCCAGATTAGTATTAAAATCAGCGACGGCTCTTGCCTGATTGGCTTGACTCTTAATCAACTCGGCCCCAGGACTTCCATCTGGCAGTGTGGACACCAATTCCTTTTCGATAGCGTTGATTGCATCACTACCGTCGATACCGATGTTGCTTTGGGCAGCCTCCATCATAGCTATGTTTTGAGAAAGCACAGAAGAACTGCCGTCTACCGATCCGATGAAATTATCCAAAGCTACAGAAGCGGCGTTAAAGGTCGAGGTGATTTGAAGACTTTCGTAGTTAGCCTTGGTGAGTTCTTCTTGGGCGGCTTTAAGGGCTAAAGATGACTGAGCGGCCTTTTGCATAGCCTTTTGTACTTCTGCGCTGCCACCTCCAACGTTTTTAATAAAATCTTCAATCTCTTTTTCTGAGGCTCCAGACTGAACCATAGCCGTTGTTTGAGCAACCGCGTCAGTCTTAAACTCTCTCATCATTTGCTTTTTAACTTCTGGATCGTCAACCCGACTTATAGCAGCTTTGGATTCAGAAAAACCCCTTTGGCTAGCGCGCATTGCTTTTTGTATGTTTAGATTACCCTGACCGTCTCTAAATTCATCTCTACTTGAGTCTGTAAGACCCTTTGTAACATCTGCTTGTAATGCTTTATTTGTAGAAACAGCAGCATCTGCCGCCTTTCTATTGCCTGTGGCTTTTTCGCGTTCAACAAACCCTTCGGGGTCTGCCATCATCTCAACAAAACCACCAACAGTAAACGCTTTAGCCGAGGACTCAGAAGCAGCAGCCCTCCTAGTTGAGTCAGCGGCTCCCCCCACGTCCATCCTTCTGCTCGCTAGATCTGCATCTCTTTGTTGGAATTCAGCCATGCCACCAAACACTTGCTGACCAACCATTCCTATACTAGCAGCCATTCCACCAACCTTCCCCACCGCTCCACGCACCGCACCGGCACCCATCCCCCGACCCTCTTTACCAGCAGACTTAGCAGACTTTGCCGCTGCCGCACTCTTCTTTCTAGCCTGAGCTAACAATTTTTCTGCTTTGATACCTATTTTTGTTTGCCTGACAGTTTTAGCAGTGGATCGACCCGCTGAAGCAGTCCATTTACCCACACCTTTAAGCGCTTTGGTGTACCATTTGGTCGGATGCCTTACCTCGTCTATAGCCCGTTCATATGCCGTGGTTGACTTTTTAGCCTGAGTAATCAGAGGATCATAACCGGCAATGACAGCGTTCCAGTCGCCTCCGGCAGCAGCCGCCTGTTTTTGGAGGTTGGTTACGTTTGCAATAATTGATTTTTGTCTTTGTATGACCTGTAGATTTTTTTGATATTCTGCTCTAATCTCGGCCAAGCGTTTAATTTGCGCTTTTGTAGCTTCACCTGATTTCTTTGTCTCAGCTACTATACTTTTATGTTCTGCCTTGAGGCTTTTGTTAGAGGTCTCCGCGCCCCGGCCCTTTTCCTTGGCTGCTTTCTTGCTCTCCTTAGCGTGCTCTTCCCCTTTCTTTACTTCGTCCCTTGATCTTTCAATATTCCTTAATGTTTTCATCCCCTCTGATCTTTCGGGGGCAGGGTCTGAGGCTTTTTTTCTAGCCTTTCTTCTCTCTGATGCTGCTGCCTTCTGTGCAGCAAGTTCTTCGCTTACAGCCTTTTTTTTGTCTGTCGCGGCTTCGGCAGATTGCTTAGCGGCTTGAAGATCAATCTCCGCAGCCTCTACCGCTTTACGAGCTGCATCCTGTCTTTGTTTTGATGCTTTAAATTCTTCGTTGTCTTTACCTTGATCCTCTTGCAGGCTTGCTTTCATCTCACCTGTGCCTTGGTCAAATTCAGACAACGTTTGACGATTAGCAGCTTTTTTTCTCTTTAGATCTTTAATATTTTCTTTTGATACTCTTCTCTGTTCGGCGGAGTCTTCACCGGCCTTACCAGAGGCATCGCCAAGTCTCTGTCGCTCTTGTTCAATCTCGGCGTCTATGTCTTTTTCTCGGACACCTACCCTTTGCTTTAAGGAACTCCCTTCAGCCTGACGACTACTTAATGCTTCATTTCTTTGTCTGTTTGTTTCCTCCAGTTCAGCTTGAACATTACCTTCTCTCAGTGCGACTTCCTCTGAACGGGATTTTGCGGCGAACACTGCTGATTCTTGTTCCCCAACCTTCTTTTTTTTCTTAAATTCCTGACTATGAGCCGAGAGCATATCCAATTCTACTGCTTCGCGGCTTCGAGGCTTCTTTTTGGGTCTGGCAGGTTCCTTATCGGGTTCGGCAGGTTTAGAGGGTTCGGCAGCTTCAGTGGGTTCTCCAGTCGCTGCGGCCCGCCTCTGTATTTCGGCATCTATAGCACTTTCCTTTTTCTTCCTATCATGCACTTTTCTCGATGCTGCATCAAGATCCTTCCCCGGACCCTTTGAAGCTTCATCCGCAGCTTTAAACCTCTCGTCTGCCTCTTCTTTTGCATCGATATCTGCTCCTCTGGCGCCTTCTATTTTCTCTCTTTCTTCAGTGTTTTTTTTCTGTTTGTCCTGTACGGTCTTTCTACGTTCTTTGATCCTATTCTGGTTTTTTTCAGTTTCTTCGAGGATCTCCTCGGGATAGTAACCCGCGTCGTCCATGCCTTCACCCGCATCCTTAGCGGCTTGCGCAGCCCGCTGACGCTTCATGTTTGCTCTTGAATCCGCGTTAATTTCCTCCAACTCACCTATGTTTTGTGCCTCTTCAGAATTTAGCGTTTTTACCCTAGCTGTCCTATCCTTTTCCCTCTCCTTGGCTTCCCCGTGTACCTTGCTTCTGTCGGCTTTCGCTTCGTCCCTTTCTTTCTCCTCCGGTCTTTGACTAAGTCCTTCAAGTTCTTTTTCAGCGGCCTTTGTTTTCTTGGCAGCGTGAGCAAGGCCCTTCTCTAATTGTTCGTCATCCGCCTCTGCCAAGCTCACCCTCTTCTTCTTTGTACCTTCACTAGCTTTCTCAACAGATTCGACTGCCGCCTCTACCTTGTGTTTAACAGGGGCTGCGGCTTCAGAAGGAGAATCAGAAACCTCGGCTATCGACGCTGCCTCCTTCTTGTTCGCATCTGCTACCAGCTTTGAAGCAACCTCTTCTTGAGCCTTCATAGAGTTTAACTGCTTGCCAGCTATCCAAAGCCCTCCCCAAATAGCAACGAGGCTGGTTGCAATTTTTGCCCCTCTCTCGGCAGCAATAGTATTGAAAGCAACTTTACTAGAAGCTTCTAAGCTCTTATCTCCAAAATTCTCAATGGCAGCGTTAACCCCGCCCAAAGTAGCCGTCAAAGCCATCATGACCATCTCTAGCTTGCCAAAACCACCCATTAGACCGGGAGACACCATTCCAGCCTGAGCAGTACCCCCGTCCTTAAACTTCTGTATTCCAACGCCTCCACCTTTGGCAAAACCAACGACGCCCTGTTTGTTCATCTTGTTTAAATTGCCGTAGCCAATGCTTTGCGAGGCTTTCTTATTAATAACAAACTCGCCGGGGGTGAGCATAGCGGGAACGGTGTCGGTAGAACCGGAAATGCTACCTCCTGATGCGGCAAATGTGACAGCCCCATCTTTCGCCCCAACGCCACGTTTATTTAAATCTTGTTCTATTTTGTCTATTATACTATTCCAGGATTTTGAACCGGCAGTTCTTTTTGCATCAGCCTTTACTAATGCGTCTATCTCACCCTTGCCTCCAAACATTTGGCTAAGTCTTTTTTTGGACTCTCCCGTGAACGATTTATAGTCAAAGGCTGCTGTACCCCCCTGTAGTTTAGCGTTTGAAATTGCCGAGATTATCCCCTCTAAAATATAACCTTCTACCGTAGATTGAGCACCCCCTTCTTCAAAAAGATTTTTCATACTTGATTCAAAAACGCGATTTTCGTTAGCATTTATAGGATCAGCGTCTATTAATTCTTTACTACGTATTTTTGCTACTGTATTCTTGATAGTATCGGTTAGACCAGATTTTGTTTCGTCTGAAACCACCTGGGCTATACCCCCAGTAGCCACATCATTCTTGCCAACAAAAAACCCCTGGATAATACCTTTTATGTCAAATTTTTTATCTGTTCCTATTTTGTCCTTACCTGCTTTTTTTCCTTTTGCAAAAGCAGCATCCATCTCTGGACCCACTTGGGACTGAGCTTGAACACCAAGACCCTTACCTCCCGATTTCGGGATGCTTAATTTAGGTTTAGTTTTACCAGACGCCGTTCTTCCTATGATCCCGGCATTTGCCTGTTCTTCTGCCGTCATCGAGGAGACAAATTGGTCTCTTGACAAGCTTTTAGACTTTACACCTTTGATATCAGGGTTATTGATCGTAATTTGTTTACCCTTGGGTATCTTATAGTCTCTATCCTCTCCTTGTGTCGGTCTTAAGAAAAATCCACCAATAGCTCCTGGGTTTATTTGTACAGTCCCTCCACCGGCATACTTATTCTCATTCATAGCCGCAAGTGTACCAGCCCCAATCTTATTCACACTACTCTTGCGAATAACAAACTCACCCGGAGTTAACATAGCCGGTACAGTGTCCCTATTGCCAGTACCTGGAACCGTACCCCCACTAGCAAAGGCGTGTATCTTACCGCCCTCGTTTTTCTTTGTGATACCGGCCCCAATACCGCTTACAAAGCTACCGATACCGCGTGTAAATTTAACGGCAGCAAAGGCAGTTATCAATGGAAGTATTGGTTTTATAGCATCAGCCATAGCAATAAAAGCATTTGCAATTCCCAGCAAGCTTTTAATCATTATCTGAAAACTTGCCGTTTGAGAAATGTCTCTGACCAATGCAAGAAATTTTTCCCTGGTTTTTTCAAACTGTACTGCCAAAGATTTTTGAGCCGCCTCTGCATCCTTATTTAGGCTGTTCCCACCCGCCAGAGCAGCCTGTCTAGCTTCTTCAGCAGTAGCAAACTGTTGTAAGAGAGGAATAACTTTGCCAATTTGTCGGAAACCACCAAGCTCCTCCGCTATCTGAACAAATCTAAGATCCCCTTGCGGCAAGTCTCCAAAAGCCTTACTTAGCCTTCTGACGGCTTCATAGGGGCCAACAAATCTGCCGTTTAGATCGGTTAATTCTACACCTAGCTGTTTCAAATAACTAATAGTCGCCGGTCTTTGAATACGAGTAAAAATCGTTCTCAAACCAGTAGCAATGCTCTCCGCGTTTTCACGGGTTGTAGCGCGAACACTAGTAAACAGGGCAATCAACTCTTGAAGATCCCCACCAGCCTGTTTGAATACACCGCCTGTACGACGAACTACACTGATTAAGTCTCCAGACTCTACGGCAAACTGACCGGCTACAGCATTAATAGCCCCCAGTTGTCTCTCAAGTGCTCCAACACCCTCTCCAAACTGAGCTAGAATAGCAACAGCCCCTTCAGCCGTTTGCGCAATATTGTCAAACGTAGGAGCTAGGGTTGTTTTTGCTAGGGCTGTCAAGGCTACATTGAGGTCACCAGCTTTAATACCCGCCTGAGCTAGAACTCTACTGGTTTCTAACAAAGCCGTAGAAGAAACACCTAATCCAGTAGCTAAATTAGTAATCGTTTGTGTAAGTTTACCAAGCTGCTGTACCGATTTGCCAGTCACCTGAGAAATCTTAATAAGTTCTCTTTCGAACTTAATAGCTTCATCAACTGCACTAGATATCTTACTAGCAAAAAGACCAACTGCTCGTGTAGCGATATTAAAAGCAGCAAACTTCTTTATTGACGCACCAAAAGCCTTGCCCATATTATGAGCGGCTGTTGTAGCCTGTTGTGTTTGTTGCGTAATCTGCTTTATCTGTTTTGTAGCTTGAACGCTACCAGTAACACTAACAGGTATGTTAACCTGCCCCTGAAGCTGACTTCGGAGCTGATTAACAACCTGCTGTGTGTTCGTTGGTGCTCGTAGCTGTAGCTGTGCAGTCAGTACGAATTTAGACATCTATAAACCTTTTGTCTAGAGACTACACGCTGTCTTTAACTATCCGTGGTTTTCTTTTTGGTTACTTTTTTTCTCGTTGGCTTTGGCTTTTCGTCATCTACTTCCTGATATAAACCTTCTCCATCTAAGGGGTTTCCATCCAGGTCTACTCTGTTTCCATCTGCATCAATATAATAACCTTCTTCACTGATGAGTCTCCCTTTTATGTCCACTCTCTTTCCATCGTCGTTGATTAGTGACATTTCATCATCGACCATAGACTTGCTTTTAAGCCACCTGTTTTCTGGTAGATTTTTCTCAAAATCAGAATCTAAAGCGTAGAGTATTTCGGCTAACGCTGAGGCCGCAGAAAACGCTATCTCGTCTGAGCTTTTTGAATTATAATCTACTATATCTTTATACACTTTTTCGCCAGCTTCTTTAAAAGTACAATTTGCCACTAAGAAGTCAAACCTAGCATTGTCAGCAAGGGCTTCCGCAGTGTTTTCCTCTAGGGCCATCTTTTCTGAAATTAAATCTCTGAGTTTTACCCGTTCCTTTCTGATATCAATTGCTAACTTTTTTCCCTCTTCTTGTTTGGATTTTCTTTTACCACACTCTAAATAGAGCTTCTGTTCTAATTCCGATATTTTACTTACAACTTCTTTTTGTTGGGTATCCTTTTCCTCGTCCCATATTCCCCTTTTGCGCATGAGTTCTGTTAGCTCTTTTTTGGTAATAATGTCGTCTGTTACACACTCGTTCCAAGCTTTGGCTCGAACTCTGTCTGCCCTTTGTATCGTTTGATTGTCTGGTTTTTGAACATAAATCTTAACGGGGGTTTTAGCCTTGTCTGCAAACTCGACTGTTACTTCTTTTTTCATAGCTTCTTTGTCCTTCCTGAAAAATTAAATAGATTTTACGGGGATAAATACATTGTTCTTTAGCCAGGTAACGTCGTATTGACTCAACTCCGCATCGACGTTGCGAGCCTGTGTATTGCCCCTGTCCAGTATTTCCGATCTTACCTTTTGGTAAAGATCCAACATCATTTGTTGTTCGGGAGTAATCTGATCTGAATCAGACTCCCACAAAAAACCCATATGCTCCTCTATACTAGAAAGAGCGCCTATCATTGTTGTTTCTACTTTTTTCTTGAGTATCTTAGATAACCTTTCTTTTGAATCGTTTTTGAATTTATCACCACGTTTCTTTTTATAGTCAGACTGTTGTCTAACCAAGTCGTTAAAGTCTTCCACTTTTACCTACCTCCCTCTAAAGTTATCCTTGAACATTTGATTGGATTTATCTTGCATTGTTAATTTTACATCCTGGAAGTCTAAATCTGAAACCGCTTTACCTTTTGATCTAACGGTTTTTAGTCTTTGTTTTCTAACCATGTCTCCATTAATATCATTAAGAGACTCTACTCTTTTAGCCTCTTTTCGGTCAGAAGCCATAACGAATATTTCGCCTGAATTTTTAATCTTCTCGTTCTTTGTGTCGTTTTCAAACTCTGACTCAGCTCGCTCTTTATCTCGTTTTTTACGTTGTACTATAAACCATCCGTCTAATAAGTCGTCGTCTTCTATAACATCGTCTGTTGGGCAGTCCATAGACTCTTGTATGTTTTCATACATTTTAGACCAGACCAAGAGATTTTTCTGGTCTACAGAAAGCTCTCGGTCTTTTTGTGAAAATAGCTGGATACAATTGGTATCCCTAAGCGCCCATAGTGACCTCCAGGGTTCTTCTCTTGCTATTTCTCTTGTTTGCTTTTCAGTTAAAAGCTTTCTTTGGAAAAGGCTCAAAACAAACTCCATTGAAAGTCTATTAAAATCATACTTCTCTCCACCGTAAAACGTACATGTTTTTATGTACTCATAAGATCTAGCCACTGTGGCTACACCTTCACAGGTATTCTGAATAAATACATTTTTTCTGTTGGATTCTTCTGATAGCTTTTTCTCTGCCGCTCTTATGTATTTACGAATTTGCTCACGCAACCCAGCTTGGTTTCTGTTGTTAAAAATTTCTACTTTAAGTTTCTCTAAGTCTTTTTCTACTGTTTTGATTGTGTCTTCGTCTTCTCCTGTCCATAACCCCCTAGAGTCCATCCATTTTAGGTTTTCATCCTCTGTCATAAAATCGTCTTCAATGGCGGATTCGTATGCGATGTTATAAGCTTCGTTTAACTCCATTTCCCCCTCTATCGTTGGGGTAACTATTTTTAGCCTTATCCCATCGTATTCTATGAAATACGCTCCAGACCTCACCCTGGAAACAAAAAGCTCCCGCTCATAGTGTTTCATGGTTACACCTATGGCGGGAGCTATTCATTGTCTCTTGTGTCCTTTCCTGAAAAGCAACATGACGCACTTGCCACTATCCCAATGCTATCGCAAGTCACGTTGCCAAAACCTGGTAATTATTCCTCACCAGAATTAAGTATTCGAGCCTAGTCCTAGATTCGTATAATTAAACCCAACATCTAGATTATCAGGGCTTTTATGTTGTACGTCTAGGTCGTTAAAGTTAGTATAGGAATAGGTAGTAGTCACGTTTCCACCACCAGCGTCACCCCCTCCGTAGCTTACGCTTGAGAGTCTGTTCTTTGTTCCTAAATCGAAAGCATATCCAGCCCTCATATGAATGAAAATCGTTTCTTCAGCAGTATTGTTTCCTACCTTGACGGGGTCTGCATCGAAAGATGGATTACCTTTTTCACTCGCTCCAACATAATCGCCAAGAGTTGTGATGGCTTCGATTTCACAAGAGACCTCGATGGGAAAGTTGGCAGGCCGGTAGTAAGGAACCTTACGCCCAAGCTCAAGAATTTCCTCTCGGGAAAAGTCGGTACTAATACTTATGCTCTGAAGGTGAACAAGAGGTTCCGCAGTTCCAAGGTCTGCTGTGGTCGCACCGTTTGCTGCACCCGCGCCATTAACCCCTTGGATGCCTTCGGGAAGGATAGACGACACGAGAATAACATCTTCGCGTCTTTGTACCCCTCCAGCACCACTACTCGCTGGCATATCTAATGAATCGAAGGCAAGTAAATCATCCGCTTCCATCTTGTGGTCCAATACGTCGGTAAGCCATTCCTTCTCGTTACCAACAAGGGTCATAGACTCCGTACAGTTACCGTCTGTAGGAATGGAATAACTAACACTAGATACATACATACCAGAACAATGGACTACAACCTGAGCCTCTTGACCAGTCAATACCCCAAGTACTTCTTTGGCTAGAGCGTTTTCGCCTTCGTCAAAGATACCAAGCCTTAAATCTGTTCTTTGTTTTGATCTATTTGCTAACTTTTTCGAACCGCCAAACACTCCAGTGGTAGCCAAATGGTAAAGCAAAGGGTTTCCATCCAGAACCTTCTCTAGTGTTACTTCAATGTCTGGAGTACCCTCGATGTTTTCGTAAATTTCAAGCTGACCAAGCTCAAAAGCTTGCTCTAGGTTAAAATTAGTAGTCATGCCAACGCTTTGCAAGCCGTGAACCACCTGGTCGGGATTTGGACCCGGTACTACACCACATTGGTTAAGGCTCACCCCTTGGCAGGCGTAAAATATTCTTTTGTTAGGCATTTTGATCTCTCCTTATGGAAATAAAGGTTACATTAAATTATACACAAAAAAGGCTTTTAAATGCTCGTCTTGATACCCTCAGTAGTAAACCTGACAACACCCCCGTATAGCTCACTCCCAAGAAATACCATCTCCTGTGTACTTCCCTTGGTAAGTCTTAGTGAAATACCGCCATATTGATTTACCAAAGACGGATACCTTAAGGCTCCAGAGACTGGAACCCCCCTATAGTCTAATGGGAACTTAGAGGCTGCATTTATTGAGTTGCTATGGAAAAGCTCTATCTTTTTATCGTTTTGAAATGAGACTATATCCACCAGCTTGTTTCGAGTCATCTCATCTTCAGCGATGCAGTGGAAAATAACATCTGTATACACCCATTGCCCACCACCAAGTTGATACCCCTTAAAAGACCTACCCGGAGCTATTTCTATGGCGATTGCAGGCAACTGTAATCTTGACTGTGGCGGCGTATCCCACTCACCCTCTCCTTTACTAGAAAATGCAGAAGTAGGCTGATAAGTACTACGTTGTATCTCTCGCAACCAAGGTACATTATTGGCATAAACAAGATTTATCCACTTGTAGCTATATTCTGCCTGAACTTTAGACCCCGTTGGTATAGCAGAATCAAACACTACACGACCATTAAAGTAATCTACGTGGTGTCCATATGTACCAGTCGAAGTAATAGGATGAAAAACATCGTCCACATAAACCCCAGAAAGTCCTGGGTTTGTATTATCATCACCAACTATAGGGTTTGGAGAATAAGAAATTCCACTTTGCCAAACCCAATTTTTTCTAAAACCCTCCCAGACCTGACCTGTAGCATAATTGTCATCAGAAGAGAGTCTTAGATTGCTCACGTCTTCACCGTTTGGCGAAGTTTCTCCAAGTTCTACATTAAAATAATTACCCTTTTCCAGCAGGCACCAATCAAAGTATTCCAACAGACCGTCCTGAATTTCGTTGCTCAGGGTGGTGTCGTGTACCGATGTAAAACCTTTGAGTTGTGAAACCATTTGTTTTTACCTAAAAATTTGTTTGAATAGATCTTCTAGCGCCTTTTCCCTACCAATAAAGGCCCGTGTTATAAAGTTGTTTTCTGCCGTACCGGAAAATTGAGGAGGAACCCTCCAGGCTCCTTGTCTTACCATAATTCCGCCCTCTGACCTACCAGAATCTGACTTTGGCTCGTATTTGTATCCAACCACAATCGTGGTATCGCCCTTAAGCATAAGCCACTCTAGAAAGTTTAACCTTGCAAAAGGATAGTTTATTATCGAGCTAGCTGAAGAAATGATGTTATTGAAGTCTGTGGGTTGTATCTCTATATTGAGTCCACCTCTTAGTTTATTATCTACCTTTAATATTTTAACGTCTGTAGCCTGTATGACGGCCTCTGCTATGTCGTCCAGTACTCGAACCCCTTGACCCCCAACTAGACCAAATTGAGCATTAAGAGACAAGGAATCGCCCTCTGCTAGTAACGATGCTATCTCTGGCTGGACCCTAATCCACGTTGGGATAAGTCTCCGTAGAAGCATTTTGGCCTTAACCGTGTTCTTTTGTATGGTTTTGTTTATATCAATGGCGGCTGCTTGTAGTATGCGCCTCTCTATTTCTCTGTCGTTTTCAAGTATTTTAATGGATATGGACATTATGCGCGCTCCCAGAAACATCCAAAGTATCTATTTTGCCGTAGTCCCATTGGGAACGGCTCTCCTGTGCGCTGAAATCTCATTTCTTTTTTATCTTTTATATCTTTGTGAGCTATCAACTCTTTCGCCCTAACTATCTTCCCCAGGTCTGACGCAAAGAATATTGTTTGTATGGAATTATCAGGTAGGACAATGTTTCCACCCGTTTTTACAAAGCTTTTACTATCCCAGTAAACTTTAAGTTTGATGTCTTCAGTCTTTTCCACCTCTTTAATGACCTTGTTTTGCCTTTTGTACTGCTCCGGCCCCCGTTTTCTATGTGAATTTATAGATTTGTTACTGGGGATATTATCGAAGGTGTTGGAGATTTCTTCGAACTTTTCCACATAAACAAGCTGACACGTAACCCCAAATATGGTAAATGTAGAATCTACCACATCGTAGTACTTGTCAAAAACACTTTCTGGGATTGAAACGGGCATACTAAATTCCTATGCTAGGTAGTGGAGTCGCCGGTGTAGTATCTAACACCGCTGAATCTCGTGTCCAGCCTGGAGAATAGGGTTCCAGAAGACACAATAAGACCCGAAGGTTCGGGGTTATAGTCTTTGTACTCCCCTGTTTTTTGCACACTGACAACAACCGCACCGTTAACGATGGTGGTTATTGAACTATGAGCATGTGTTATTACGTCAGACATGATTTCTCTCCACAGAGTTAAAAGTTAATACTGATATCATATTTAAAAATCCTACTGTATGTATACACCTAATTGAAATTTTAATACGTTTGAATCTTACGTTTGGCCTAATCTACGAACATTATAAATGGACTATAAACGTCTCTTTTTATCGTACAAAAAACGATGTCTGAAGCACAAGAGACTATGTCGTAATCGACCTCGAACCCTTCTGTACACAATAAGCATGGGCTTGTATCAGCAGTCGTGGCCCCAGATGGGGAATTTAGCAAGGCATCAGTTATTGCTAACATGGTGTAGGACGCGGGGCTGCTGCTTAAATCAATAGCTGTAATAAGATACGGATGGGTTTCTTCGTATGAACCTGGGACGGGCAACTCCATATCGTCTATGTAAACATAATCTCCTACAAGAACCCGAGAGAAGTTTTCTTGTAAAGACACGGACATAGCTACGTCGTAATACGGTCCAGTTCCACCGCAATCGCCACCGCTACCGCCTGCGTCGGGTTTTGTCATTTCACCAGTCGCTACAACCTCTTGATATTTTTCTTTTCTTAAGTCGGTAGTCATTATTGTAGATCCTGTCCTATAATAAATCCGTCGAAGCTGGTTCCGGTGCTATTTGTACACAAAAATCCATAAACATCAACACGTGATCCGCCAGTGCTCATAACCGGCACTAAACCACGATCCCATTTTATTGAAGGGCCACTAGCCCAAGATACAGTTTTAGCTGATGCATTTTGTGTTATTCTTAAGATAAATCTCTGGCCCCTTTGGGCGTTTGAGAAGCTGATTGAAGTAACGTCAACACCTAGAGATACATTGTGGTAACTTCCACGACTTAGATCCAAAGCGATGGTTGCGTCTTCTACTGTGGGGGTATCGCTAGCTGGTATAGCTTCGTTTACATACACCCCTTCTTTGATAGCTAGTGTTGATTGTTCGCCGTGAATGCCTCCAGCAGGGTTAACGTTCCACGTTAGGACACAGTCAGTGTTGAAGCCGCTTGCCTGAATGAATGAATTAAGAGAATGTTGCAACTTAAGAGTATGGAACTTCCCCGCGCCTGAGAATGAACAGTCTGCATCACCGTAAACATTGCCACCCATGCCCCCGATGTTCCAAACATTAATGTTGCCGCCATGCGCCTGAATCCCACTTGTCGACAAATTCCTTGTTATGGTCGCTCCACCCTGTACTATGAGGACTCCACTGTTATCAGCGGCACTGTTCCAGTTTCCTAACGTTTCCTTCGAGCTGGGTTGTGCTGAATCATCCGCAATGACGAGGCGACCACTAACTGTCATCTCTTGCGCGTATGGGTAAGCGGTACTATAATTATCTCCATCACTAGTCGGAAGTCCATAAGCAATTCCTGACTCTACAGCAAAACTCTGATTGCTTGTTACCCAGGTGACTAGACCGTTGTTGGTAGTCGATGGGCTTACGGTTCTACCACCATTAGCGTCTGTGTAACCCCTTGCCCAGCCACTAATCGCCATGCCACTTTCACCGATATCATTAGCCAGCGTGGTGCCGGTGCTGACAATAGTGCCATTCGCCCAACCGCTCACAGCATTACCGCTGGTGTAAAGCTTGTCGATG
>Ga0209251_1000123_pt1 | contig 69820 bp, 72 predicted proteins | sample SaaInlV_100m_DNA_6_FD_184665 | JGI IMG/M metagenome (GOLD analysis project Ga0209251, IMG submission 184665) | Marine microbial communities from expanding oxygen minimum zones in the Saanich Inlet - Saanich Inlet SI073_LV_10m_DNA (SPAdes) (version 2) | ecosystem: Environmental > Aquatic > Marine...
CAATGTAGGTCGATGCAAAAAGCCCCACAATTCCGGCTTCGCGTCGGTCCGCTGCCAGTTCCGATGCGACGCCCAGCTGACTAAGGTCAAGCAGGAGCGCGGCGACAATGACCCCTGCGACCGTACCTAACGCAGCGACAAGAAATGCCAGAGAAGTTCGCGAGGCTTCACGCGCCAAACGTCTTACATCGGCTTGGAACAAAAACAGAGGAATCAGTAACGGCACAACGTAACTGAAGATAAACCCATAGGCGGGCGCTGAGTGCGGAATAATGCCCAGGTTAGCCGCTGCAATAGCGAGCAGTATGACCACCACGGTGCCCGTAACTTTTTGACCGATGACTGTTCGCTCAGAGGCGAAAGCCAGGGCACACAGTGCCAAAATGGCGGTTATGACCGCAAAGTGCTGGTCCGCCGGTATAAGCGTCATGGTCTGGGTCCTTATTTACAACTTACTGAGTACAGAGGATAACGCACAGTCGCACGATCGTCTGCTCCCGGGCCTGTCACAACAGCGGCGACCGTGAGACACTTCGGGCATGCCTGATCTTGTCGATGTCACCACCGCAGAACCCGAAGCTGTTGCCGCCGAAATGGCGCGCCGTCAGGCGCTCAAAGTGATGGGTATTGCCTCCTACGTGTCGCGCTATGACTTGCCCGGCGCTGCGCCGGCACAGAGGCAAAGCTTATCGCCGCCGCCTGCGCCCGCAGTGACGCAACCGATGGATGCACCGCGTTCAGAGACACCTCCCAATGTGCGGTCGCAACGCGTCACGTCCAATGCAGCACCCGAGTCGAGAGTTGTTAAGCCGGCTGGAGACGCCGTTCAATTTTCGATGCTGATTGTTTCTGCTGGCCAGTTTCTCTGGCTTGAGCAATTGCCTGATGGCTTGATTCGACAGGACCAACTGGCGCTGATCAATTCGATGGCACGCGCCGTTTCGGGTGCAGGGTTTGAAATGACGCAGCAGCAGTTTGACTGGCCTTTGCGGGGTAACAGTGCCCTGGGCAATGACGCAGAGTCCGCCAAGCAGGCTTTGCAGGGTTTAATTCAGCGAATGGCACGTGAAGTCGATGCACGGCGTGTGGTGGCTATGGGTGATTGTCAGTTTTTGCCTGAGCGAATAGCGCAGTCCGCGGTCAGCATTCCGTCAACAATGGCCATGCTCGTGGATGCGACGCACAAACAAGCGGCGTGGCAGTCGCTCAAGCCGCTCAAAGCCCTTGACGCCAGCGAGTAGCGCTCAAGCACAGGTATTAACGGCTTCGGATCTGTATCGCCTTGAGGCGTTATATCAGGACGGAGGGGGCCCTTCGCTGGCGTTTCTCTCTGAGCTTCTGCAGCGACCCCATGGGCGTGCGTGGTTTATTTTTGAGAAAGGCGCGGCGCTGGCAGTTGCATGGTTCACGTTGGCGTTAGACGAAGCTGAAGTCATCGATATTCGAGTCGCCGACACACACAGGCGCCAAGGTCTTGGAGAGCGGTTATTGCGGGAGTCACTCACTGCGCTGAGTGCGCGGTCGGTATTTTTAGACGTGCGACGAACAAATTCCCCCGCAGTGGCGATGTATGAAAAAATGGGATTTGTACAGGTGGGCGTGCGGCACAATTATTATCAGCTGCCGTCGGGTCGCGAGGACGCGTTGATCATGCGGCTCGAATTAGGCGTGGAGTAGTGTAAGGGTGAAAATTTTAGAGACGGACCATTGGTGCATGATGCTTCCTGCGGAGTGGCACGCTGAAAACGACGACGACGTGATTCGAATCTTGGATCAGGACGACGTCGGTGAGATCCAAGTTACGACGCTTCATAAGGAGTCAGGAAAGGTCGACAGCGGTGAAGTCAGTGCAATGGCGAGGCAGGAGTCACCTGAAATTTCAACGTGGCGGGAGGTCAGACTCGGCGCATTTTCGGGTGTGACAGGGGCTTATACCGAGGACAGTGCGGCCATTCGTGAATGGTATGTCGGGTCTGAAAGTGTGTTGCTTTACATGTCTTACGTCTGCGAACTCGACGATCAAGGTCTTGACGATGCCTCGGTGGATGAGCTTTTGGGAACCCTTGTCGTGGGTGACTCTCAAGCCTCCTAAGCGATCTCTCCGGTCACTCGCACGCGCTTGCTGCCCGTTTCGATGTGTACGGTCCGCGTGTTGGCTCTCTCGATTCTTGCATCGATCACATTTTTCCCCGCGATTAACAGCCCGGTAATAATAAACGCGCCTGGCGGTAGAATCGCGAGTAAAAGTCCTGGGTAGTCCTGCGCGATCACCAAAGTCCACGACTGAGCCGCAGGACCCAGTAATAAGTCCATGTTGGCGAATAACGCCCCTGTCCCTAAAAGCTCTCTTATGGCGCCCAGGACAACGAGAACAAGGCCAAAGCCGAATCCCATCATGACACCGTCGGCCACCGCCGGGAGCACCTGATTTTTTGCCGCAAATGCGTCTGCACGGCCCAAAATGACACAGTTCGTGGTGATTAAGGGGAGGAATATGCCGAGTATTTGATAAAGCTCGTAGGCATAGGCTTGCATGAGTAATTCAGTGCCGGTGACCGCGGCGGCAATTATCAGTACAAAGGCAGGCAAGCGAATCGAATCGGTGACAACGTTGCGAATCAGTGAGACACAAAGGTTTGAAACGACGAGTACGAACAACGTGGCGACGGCGAGCCCCAGTGCATTAACAACGCTTGCGGTGACGGCAAGCAAAGGACACAGGCCTAACAGTTGAACCAGTGCCGGGTTGTTTTTCCACAACCCATTTCCAGCGATCTGCGCGTAAGTGGGGGTGCTCATGATTCATCTGCCTCAGGCATTTCAAACAGCGTACTGCGATTGTTTTGGCTGTATTCGATGGCGCTCTTAACTGCGGCAACGACAGCGCGCGGTGTTACGGTGGCCCCGGTGAAGGCGTCAAAATCGCCGCCATCTTTGGTGACCGCCCAGCCCTGAATGACTGGATTAGATAGCGTTTTGTGGTTAAAGGACAAAATCCAGGGCGACTTTTTGAGGTCTATCTTGTCTCCAAGCCCCGGTGTTTCTCGATGGCTTAACACGCGAACACCCGCCACTGCACCTGTTCGATCGATACCGACCAGTAAACGAATATCACCGCTGTAACCGTCGCGAGCGGTCGCCGGGAGGATGACCCCTGCCACCTGAGACCCGATGCGCGCGCGATAGCCGATACCGGGTGCACGAAGGCCCAATAGAGGATCATTCGCATTGAGCATAATGGTGTCGTCAATTAACTGGTTGTCGTGCGATGTGTCAGGAAATATTTCGAGCAGCTGCTTGGCTTCAGCTGCGCGCTCGGCCGCCGCAATAGGGGCCTTGGTTTGTTCATAAACACCACTAATGAGACCTGACCCAAGTGCCGCGAATGCGGCCAACAAGGCAGCGCCGATCGCACTAGAGATTAAAGTCCTCACTCGTCCACCTCAATTTTCTTCGTGCCGTAGACGACGGGCTGGGTGTACTGGTCGATCAAGGGCGCGGCGAAATTCATCAGCAGTACGCCAAACGCGAGGGCGTCGGGGTAGTTGCCGTAGACCCGAATCAGATAAACCAAAACCCCGACGAGCGCGCCAAAGATAAGTCGTCCTTTGTTAGAGACTGCTGAACTCACCGGATCCGTAATGATAAAAAAGGCACCGAACATTGTGGCGCCGCTGAACAAGTGGAAAAGAATCGATCCCCCCCCTGTTGAGCTGCCCTCGTCGAATCCGATTAAGGCGCACACGCTGAGAGCGGCGAGCATGCCTGCGGGTGCGTGCCACGTAAAAATACGCTGACGTAATAGCCAGAGACCGCCGGCAAGAAACGCAAGATTAACCATATCCCAGCCACGGCCAGCGATGACGCCTGCCATTTCAGCTTTTGACGCCATGAGTCCGTCAAACAACATGCCAGAGTTTTGCCGAAAGAGGTCAAGTGGCGTTGCCGCTGACACACCGTCGTAGCTTGACGCTGCAAACAAAGCCACAAAGGCATCGGTTATTCCGGGTACGTCGCCGACACCACGTGGTTCAGTCCAAGAGCTCATCTGAAGTGGGAAGGAGATCAGCAGGACCACGTAGCCCACCATCGCGGGATTAAAGGGGTTGTAGCCCAATCCACCAAACACGTGCTTACCCAGTAACACTGATACGCCTACTCCCACGGCAATGAGCCACCAAGGCGCGTAGGGCGGTAGTGCAATGCACAGTAGTGTGGCCGTTACGATGACGCTGTGATCCTTGAGTGGCGACTTAAAATCCTTACCGCGCAACCAAAGCGCCCAGGCTTCAAAGCCAAGTGCGAGTGCTGAGCCAAAAATAATGTTCAGTAACGTTCCCGGTCCAAAAAACCACGTCATGACCAAAACGCCGGGAATGGTTGCCAGCAGGACCTGCTTCATGACCTGCTCAACAGAGGAGAAGGGTTTGTGAATGTGTGGCGAGGACACGTGCAATAAACTCATTGATCGCCCTCCTGTTGCGCCTTTTTCGCTTTCGCTCGCTCGATGGCCGCCTGTACGGGGTCGTCACCAGCTTCCAGCCGTGCCTCTGCCGCGGCTTTGCGCGCTGCGCGTTTGGCGTCGCGCGCTGCGGTTTCTCGTTCAAGCCTTTCTTGACGCGCCTCAAATCTCGCCCGTGAGTTGTCTGATCGCACTTTCTCTTTTGACGCCTCGCGCATCGAGCCCTTTGCCGAACGATAGTATTGAACAAGCGGGATATGGCTCGGACAGACGTAAGCACAGGCACCGCATTCAATACAGTCCATGAGGTGGTGACGCTCAAGCTGTTCTTGGTCTTTGGCGCGCGCGAACCAATACAGCTGTTGCGGCAACAATGAAGCCGGACAGACCTCTGCACACAGGCCACATCGAATACAGGCCTGTTGCGGTTGTGGCGGCGGGATCTCACTTCGTGTGGGCGCCAGCACGCAGTTAGTGATTTTCACGACAGGCATGTCCAGGTCGGTCACTGCAAATCCCATCATGGGACCACCGTGAATGACGCGGTCTGAGGTCTCGCTGTTGAAGCCCGCATTGGCTAAAAGCTCACCTATGGGTGTTCCTAGCATGACGCGACGATTACCGGGCTTACTCAGCGCCATCCCGGTCAGCGTGGTAATACGGTCCGTCAGTGGCTTTCCGTCGATCAGGGCGGCGCGCACGGCCATCGCGGTACTGGGATTTTGGCACAAGACGCCGATATCTGCCGGAATGCCGCCCGATGGAACTTGGACGTTGAGCAGCAGCTCTATGAGCTGTTTCTCACCGCCGGAGGGGTACTTTGTGGGGAAGGTGACAACCTCAGCGGATGCCAGATGAGCCGACGCGTCTTTCATGGCCTCGGCCGCCTCGTGCTTATTGTCTTCTACTGCCAGTAGGATTGTTTCAGCACCAACCATGTGCGCCAGAATTTCCGCGCCTTCAACGACCTCACGCGCACAGCACTGCATCACCGTATCGTCTGCCGTGATGTAGGGCTCGCACTCGGTGCCATTGATAACCAGTGTGTGTATTCCAATCGTTCGGTCTGAGGCGAGTTTTATAGCGGTTGGGAAGCCCGCGCCCCCAAGACCGGCGACACCCGCGAGACGAACTCGGTCCAGGAGTGCTGCCTTGGACTCCGCTCGCCAGTCAGCGACGCCCTCACATTTGATCCATTCGCACCGCCCGTCGAGTGTGATTTCAATACAGGTGTCGGTCATGCCTGATGCGTGTGGGACGGCCCGTGATGCGATTGCCGTCACTGTGCCAGAACTGGGCGCATGGACCGGTACGCTCACCGGTCCCTGTGCTTCGGCAATCATTTGGCCACCCAATACGGTATCGCCGACCTCGACAATAGGGCACGCGGGCGCGCCAATATGCTGTGTGACAGGCAGTACGAGCTTGCTGGGTGGTGGGCAATCCATTAGGAAGCCCGGATCAGAGAGTTCTTTACGTTCTGGTGGGTGAATACCGCCATGAATATCAAAAATCTGTCTCATGCAGCGACCTGCTCAGATTCTCTATCGGTCGCAATAATATCGCCTGTTCTCACTTCACTGGGTAGTGGCCAGAACCAGTGCTGGATGCCCCCTTTCCTGGGAATCATGTCGATGCAGTCAACCGGGCAAGGTTCAACACACAAATCGCAGCCCGTACACTCGTCGATGATGACGGTGTGCATCAGTTTTGCAGCCCCTAGAATAGCGTCGACAGGGCAGGCCTGAATACACTTGGTGCACCCGATACATTCCGCTTCGCGGATGTATGCCACTGTTGGTTCCGCCTCTACACCATGCTCAGAGTCGAGGGGTTCGGGTTCAACATCGAGTAAATCAGCAAGAGCGTGAATAGTGTCCTCGCCACCGGGTGGACACTTATTAATCGAGTCACCTTCTGCGATGGCTTCGGCGTAAGGACGACACCCCGGATAACCGCACTGCCCGCATTGAGTTTGAGGCAGGATCCCGTTGATTTGATCGGACAAAGGGTTGCCTTCAACTTCAAACCTTACGGCGGCGAACCCCAGCAGGGCACCAAACAGAAGCGCCATACCGACGAGGGCAATCAGTGCAAGCAAAATGGGTTGGGCGCTCAGTGACTCAAGCATCAGACTAGACCTGCGAAACCCATAAAGGCGAGCGAGGCTAATCCTGCGGTGATCATGCCAATTGCGGCGCCTTGAAACGGCTCGGGCACATCGGCGACCACTAGGCGCTCTCGCATTGCGGCAAACAGCACCAGCACGAGCGAAAAGCCCAGTGCAGCACCGAGTCCGTAGATCAAGCTTTCCATGAAGTTGTGGGCTTGATTAATATTCAGCAAAGCAACGCCCAGTACCGCGCAATTGGTTGTAATGAGTGGAAGATAGACGCCTAAAACCCGGTGCAAGAGCGGACTTGTTTTACGCACCACCATCTCCGTGAATTGAACAACGACCGCGATGACCAAAATGAAGGACAGCGTCCTGAGGTAGGTCAGATCCAGAGGCTCAAGCAGGTAACGGTAGGTGAGATAGCTGCACACCGAGGCCAATGTGAGGACAAATGTTGTCGCAGCGGACATGCCAATCGCCGTCTCTAACTTGTTTGACACACCCATAAAAGGGCACAGCCCCAAAAACTGGACCAGTACGAAATTATTGACCAATACTGCCGCGATGAGCAGTACCGCGAAGTCCCCTAGCATGTTGCTCCAGCTGGCTCTAGCGCCTGTGTTGTCTCCTGACACCTCATAGTAAGGAATCTGTGAGCAATCTAATAGTAGTTCGTCGGATTAGCGCTACAAAACCAAGACTTAACCCTTGCTGTCCTCAACCATCGCGTTCACAGCATCGGGATCTACGCGTTGAATGAGGGGTGAAAAGTCGTTAATGACATGACTCTCCAGAGGTGCGTTGAGCGCCGTCCAGTCCAATGACAGTCCCAAAAATAATTCACTTTTCTGGGCCATTTGGGGAAGCACTGGTTTTAAATAGGTCATCAGTACGCGAAAACAATTGATACCGACGGAGCAGGCGTCTTGAACGTCCTGCTCTCGGCCTTCCTCTTTCGCCAGAACCCAGGGTTTTTTGTCGTCGATGTATTGGTTTGCACGATCTGCAAGCGCAATAATTTCTCGCATGGCACGCTGAAAGTCTCGAGCCTCATAAAGCGCGGCGATCGAGTCACCGGCCGTGATGAGCTCGCCGATAAGCTCAGGTTCTGTGCATTGGGTGCTGAGTTGGTTATCGAATCGCTTGCGAAGAAATCCGGCACAGCGACTGGCGATATTGACGACCTTGCCCACCAAGTCCGAATTTACACGTTGAACAAAGTCTTCAAGGTTCAAGTCCATGTCATCAACATGCGGACCAAGCTTGGCTGCAAAGTAGTATCGGAGGTATTCCGGATCAAGGTGCTCAAGGTAGGTTGAGGCCATGATAAAGGTGCCGCGACTCTTGGACATTTTCGTGCCGTCTACGGTTAAAAAACCGTGGGCAAAGATCGCAGTGGGTTGCCGAAGACCTGCGCTTGCGAGCATTGCAGGCCAAAATAAGCCGTGAAAATTAATGATGTCTTTGCCGATAAAGTGATAGAGCTCAGTATCGTGTCCGGGTTGCCAGTACGAGTCAAAGTCATCACCTGTGCGGTCGCAGAGATTTTGATGGCTCGCAATGTAACCGATCGGCGCATCCAGCCACACGTAGAAATACTTTCTGGGGTGGCCTGGTATCTCAAATCCAAAGTAGGGGGCATCCCGTGAGATGTCCCAGTCTTGCAGACCTGCATCGACCCATTCTCGCAGCTTATTGGCAATGGGTGTTTGCAGTGAGTCCGTACTGACCCAATCACTCAACATTGATTGAAAGTGACTGAGCTGAAAGAAAAGATGCTCCGATGATTTTTCAATCGGTGTGGCACCCGACAGGGCCGATACCGGGTCAATCACGTCAGTGGGAGAGTAAGTTGCGCCGCAGACTTCGCAGTTATCCCCATATTGATCGGGCGCTTTACAGCGCGGGCACGTCCCCTTAATGAAGCGATCTGCTAAAAAGAGGCCTTTTTCGGGGTCGTAGGCTTGCACCACGCTGCGACTCGTAATGTCGTTGTTCGCATCGATTCGCTTGAAGATCGTCTCCGACCACGCTTTATTTTCAGCCGAGTGTGTCGAGTGGTAGTTGTCGAACGAAATACTAAAGCCTGCGGAGTCCGCTTCGTGAAGGGCTTTAATGTTCGCGATATGCGTCTCAGGGGTGACACCTTGCTGCTCAGCAGACAGCATGATGGCGGTGCCGTGTGCGTCATCAGCACAGACATAGCGACAGTGGTGTCCTCGCGAACGCTGAAATCGCACCCAAATGTCGGTTTGTACCTGCTCGAGCATATGGCCTAGGTGAAGCGGTGCATTGGCGTAGGGCAAGGCAGAGGTGACCAGAATGTTGCGCGACGACATAGACGGCGAGCTCGTATGAAAAATCGGGCGTCATTGTAGCCTTGTGAGACTTTGCGGAACAGCGCTTGTCAATTGTTCACAACCCGTTTGAAATCGCCGACTGGAGCCGCGCTGCGATATACTCCCGGTTTTTGAGGGTATCGCTGTGACACAAGGCGTGGGTAACGTAAAGCATGTGGTGGCTGTGGCCTCGGGTAAGGGCGGCGTGGGCAAATCGACTGTGTCCCTCAACTTGGCGGTTGCAGCAGCGCAATTAGGGTACCGAGTGGGTCTTCTCGATGCGGATATTTATGGCCCGAGTCAAGCGCGTCTGCTTGGCATCAAGGACGGCGTGATGCCGGACGTCGTAGATGAGAAAATCTTCTTGCCGATAGAGGCGCACGGTATCAGCGCTATGTCTATGGCATTTTTGACCCGCGAAAAAACAGCCATGGTCTGGCGTGGGCCAATGGCCAGTGGTGCGCTTCAGCAAATGATCGAGTCTACGCGCTGGGGAGAATTAGATATTCTGCTGGTCGATATGCCCCCTGGCACGGGCGATATTCAGTTGACCTTGTCTCAGCGCACTCGCTTGTCGGGCGCCGTAGTTGTCACGACACCACAAGACATTGCGCTCATTGACGCACGGCGGGCGATCGAGATGTTTCAAAAGGTATCAGTGCCTATCTTAGGTATGGTCCAAAATATGGCGACGCACGTGTGTTCAAATTGTGGGCACGAAGATCCTGTTTTTGGCAGCGAGGGTGGTGACAGTCTCGCTAAAGAATACAACGCTGAGGTGATCGCGGATATTCCGCTGTCTCGGCAAATTCGAGAGACAAGTGATGCCGGTTTGCCGATTGTCCTCGCGGACAAAGAGGGAGCGGTTGCAGGTATATACCGAGAAGCAGCCCAGACACTCATGAAAACCTTAAATGACGCACAGACGCCGACTGCGCCAACGATTAGTATGACCGAGTAAGGTTCACCCCATAAAGACTTAGGAGTTAATGTGAGTATCAAGTCAGACCTTTGGATTCGTCGCATGGCGGACCAGCATAAGATGATAGAACCTTTTGAAGCGGGCCAGGTGCGTGACAAGGACGGTGAAAGACTGATCTCTTACGGAACCTCCAGCTATGGATACGACGTGCGGTGTTCGCGCGAATTCAAGGTGTTCACCAATATCAACTCAGCGACGGTTGACCCTAAGGTCTTCGACAGCGACTCGTTCGTCGACGTTGAGAGTGACGTTTGCGTCATTCCACCCAACTCATTTGCGTTGGCACGCACGGTGGAGTACTTCCGAATTCCAAGAAATGTGTTGACCATTTGTCTTGGGAAATCGACGTATGCGCGCTGCGGGATTATCGTCAACGTGACGCCGCTCGAGCCAGAGTGGGAAGGGCACGTCACACTCGAATTTTCAAACACCACCACGTTGCCCGCTAAGATCTACGCCAACGAGGGCGTGGCCCAAATGTTGTTTTTTGAGTCTGACGAGGTTTGCGAGACCAGCTATGCGGATCGAGGGGGCAAGTATCAGGGACAGACAGGCGTAACACTGCCTAAAACCTGATCGCGATGAGTTCTTTTTGATCTAGTTGGAGGAGGGTGTCTCGTCCAGCCAAGTGAGGTCTTTAAGGGTCACTGTAATCCTGGTAGAGCGCTCGACGTGGATGGTTTTAATCATTAAAAAGTCGAGCTTAGGTGCCAGCCAAATTTCAGAGGCCCGCTTGCTGGGGTTGGAATGTACTGCGCGGTACTTCACCGTGTCGATCGCCCCCACTGGCGTTTGAATCACTTCGTCTGCGGCCCGTTCCCAGTCCTTCTCGCTGACTTTAGGACCATCCACCACCGTAAAACTCAGCGTCGGGGGAGGCTTTTTTGAGGACATGAGCGTCAGTCTCAGTTGCTGCTGTTGAGAGAAGCGGTCCAGTATGTGAGGAGCCCATTGATGTTGTGTCCAGTCACCGCGTTTCATGCTGTCGATGATGCCGTCTGCCCGATTAAATCGAACACTGCGTTTCGTAGTTTTGAGCGATTTCACTTTTGAATCGAAGCGTATGCCTTCTATACGACCCTCTGAGATTCGAAAGTCCGCAGACTCTTGCATATTGATGAGAAGATTTTTGCCGCGGCTCGCGAGCGTGTAGACGTCCTCGTCTTGTGTGAGCGAACGCTTTAAGTCCAGCGTCATACCCATGGTCGAAGTGTCATACGTGGCTTCAAAAGGGCGTAATGGGGATGAACCAAGATCGATCGAGGTCTCATTAGCGATGGCTCCAGCGCTTATCAGTGCTAGAAAAAAGACCGCAAGACGACGTCCTAAACGCACTCGGCGCTGCTCCACTGTGCACCGCACTTCGATAACTTTTTGCCATCCAACACCGCGCCGTCAACGTGCTGATAAAGACGGCCTTCCAAGTGCCAGTTCACGGCTTTAGGAAAAATTTTGTGTTCGTACTCGAGCGTTCTCGCCGCCAGCGTTACTTCGGTATCACCTTGATGAATCGGTACCCGCACCTGAAGTATGGGTGGTCCACCGTCGAGTTCATTGGTGACATAGTGCACCGTTGCCCCTCCCTCGCTATCGCCACTCTCGATCGCGCGCTTGTGCGTGTTAAGCCCTGGATACTTGGGCAACAATGAGGGGTGAATGTTCAATAATTTTCCCGCGAATCGGTTAATAAAAATCGGCGTGAGAATGCGCATGAAGCCTGCAAGTACCACTGCGTCTGGCCGGTCCTGGGCGACCACATTGGCCAATGCCTCGTCGAATGATTCACGAGAATCGAATTGCGTGTGATCAACAATGGCCGTAGGAACGCCGTGCGCTTTCGCAGTCTGGAGTCCTGCCGCACTGGGGCGATTACTGATGACACGAACAACGCTTCCCGATAAGGACTGCTCTTGCTGGGCCGCTAGGAAGGCCTCCATATTAGAGCCGCGTCCGGAAATGAGAATGGAAATGCGCTTGTCTGGAGCTGCGCTCAAGAAGCGAACTCCACCTTGCTGTTGCCCTCTCTAATTTCCCCAAGCAACCAGCAATCTAAACCACGCTCTGTAAGAAGTTGCATTGCGGCATCGGCCTTACTTGCACCCACAATGAGGGCCATACCGACACCACAGTTAAAGGTCCGATACATTTCGGTGTCGGACACGCCACCTGCATTGGCCAGCCACTGGAAGACGGGAGGCATTGTCCACGATTGGGTGTCTAATACTGCTGAGCAACCCTTTGGCAATATTCTCGGAATGTTCTCCAAGAGGCCGCCGCCCGTAATGTGCGCAAGTGCGTGAGGTCGGATTTCGCGCTGGAGTGCCAGGAGCGGTTTGTTGTAGATCCGCGTCGGTTCGATCAGGGCATCTGCCAGCGTTGTTGTACCGCAGGTTTGCGAGAGGTCTGCTTGAGTCACTTCAATAATCTTACGAATCAACGAGTAGCCGTTGGAATGGGGTCCTGAAGAGGAAATACCAATAATCGCATCGCCCACTCCCACATTGTGTCCGTCAATGATTTTGTTTTTCTCGACGACACCCACACAAAAGCCGGCCAGGTCGTAATCGTCGCCGTCGTACATGCCGGGCATTTCAGCAGTTTCACCCCCTACCAAAGCGGCGCCGGCGAACTCGCAGCCCTTTCCAATGCCTTCAATCACATCTGCGGCAACGTCGATATTGAGCTTACCGGTCGCGTAATAGTCAAGGAAGAGCAGGGGCTCGGCACCCACAACAGCAATGTCGTTACTGCACATGGCGACAAGGTCGATGCCAATCGTCTTGTGCCGACCCAGTTGCATGGCGAGCCGTAGTTTGGTCCCGACGCCGTCCGTGCCGGAGACCAGGACTGGGCTGCGGTACCCCTCAGGGATTTCGCACAGCGCGCCAAAGCCGCCGAGTCCGCCCATTACTTCGGGACGCCGAGTTGCTTTTGAAATGTGCTTAATACGCTCCACGAGTGCGTTGCCCGCGTCGATGTCGACGCCCGCGTCTTTGTAAGTCAGTCCTTGGGTTTTTTGCTTGTCTGTCATACCGTGCCTCTCCTCACGGTCCGAAGATTACTCGCTGAAAAACTTAGAGGAAAGCGACCAACCGAACTTTCGCTGGTAAACTGCCAATATGAGACGTTTTCACACAATCTTTTTAGCCCTTTATCTCGCCTGCGGTGCTGCGTTGCCCTCGAGCAGTGCCGCGGCGCAAGAGGACTTTTTTTCTGAGCTTGTGACGGTGTCTGATCGGAGTGATGCTGAATTGGCGAGGGCTGCTCAGTTGGGGCTGAGCCGGCTCTTTGTTAGGGTTTCTGGTAACGAGGCGATTGTTGTCGAACCCGCCTTTGAGACTGCGGTGCGCGCGGCGCAAGAGCATGTTCTGCTCTACAGCTATCGCGATGTGGATGATGCACTTGTTGTCTTTTTCGAATTTGATGACGCGTTTGTCCGGGGCTTGTTTAGAGACGAATCGGTACCTTATTGGGAGCAACGACGACCGCCAGTGGTTGCCTGGGTTGCGCTTGATGAGCCGTTTTCCAGAAGATTTGCGGCTCGGTCTGACGATGCTGAGTTACTGACGCCGGCGATCGCTTTATTTGAGGCGCGAGGTCTTGAGCTGCGATTTCCTCTCCTTGATTTGACCGATGCCGCGGCGGTACCTGTGTCGACCATTTGGAGTCGGGATTTTGATCGTGTTCGCGCCGCATCTCGCCGTTATGGCTCGGAGTACTCACTGATCGGTCGCTGGATCGAACTCAGTGACGGAAGCCGTCTTGTTGACTGGTATTTCGTGGGTCCAGAGAATCAGAGTCATCTGCAGCTGCGGCAGAGTGACGTCAACGCGCTATGGGCTGCCGGCGTTGATCTTGCGACGGATAAGATGCGTGATTCGCTTGCGGTGACGCTGCAGCAATTCGACACGTCCAGCGCGATCGCTGTTACCGTTTCCGGTGTCGCGTCGTTTGCCGACTATCGTTCTGTTTCCGCTGTGTTCACCGAACTTGCCCAGTTGGTCGATCTGCGCATTGAATCGACGGGTGAAAACACGCTCACTTATCGTGTGGTGGGGGTTTCTAGTGCGGAAGAGGTGGCGCGCCTGATCCCGAATCGATCGGGCTTGCGTGTTCAATCAGTGCTCAATCGAGAGCAGCTGAATTTGACTTGGGAGACCATCCAGTGACCAACAAACTGTCTGACGCTAACAGCCGCTCGCGCTGGCTTCCTGTTCTAATTGTCACGCTAATAGTCGTGTTTTTCTTAGTGCAATTAAGCGATATTTTGATGCCGTTTATCGTCGGCGCACTCATCGCTTATCTGGGCGATCCTATCGTCGATCGACTTGAGGCGCGGGGCTATGCGCGCTCGTCAGGCGTGGTCATTGTTTTTGCGTTGTTAATGACGCTAGTCATTGTCGTTTTGGGCATTGTCGTGCCACTCTTGATTCAGCAACTTTCTCAACTCGCAGCGGCGATACCTGACGCCTACCTTTGGGTCTCGCAGATCGCCGTGCCCTACCTGCAAACGCAATTGAGTCTCAGTCCCGTGTCTTTGCCGACGATCGATTGGCAAACCAGCCTGTCAGAACACTGGCAATCGGTGGGTCAAGTGACTGGCGGTGTGGTTCAGCGGGTGACAACGTCGAGTCTTTCGTTGATTGCCTTGCTGCTCAATGTGGCACTTATCCCCGTGGTCGCATTTTATCTCATGCGTGACTGGGATTTAATGATGGCAGGACTCCTAAAACTTGTGCCGCGGGTTTGGGCATCCACGGTTCAAGCATCGGTATCTGAAGCGCACACCGTACTTGAGGCGTTTCTGCGCGGTCAGTTGGTGGTCATGGGCGCTCAGGCGCTCATGTATAGCGTCGGCCTTTGGGTGGTGGGACTGAACTACGCGGTGGTCTTGGGTGTGATCGCTGGGGTTGCCAGCCTTATACCCTATGCGGGTTCGATTATCGGGGTTGGCAGTGCGATCGTTGTCGCCTACTTTCAATACGGGGTCGATCCCTGGTCTTTAGGCGCCGTAGCACTGGTATTTTTGATAGGACAGCTGATCGAGAGTTTTCTTTTAACGCCTATCTTAGTGGGCGATCGGATTGGCTTGCACCCAGTGGCTGTTATTTTTGCGCTCATGGCGGGTGGTCAGTTGGCCGGGTTCACTGGCGTCCTTATTGCGCTGCCTGTTGCAGCTGTGTTGTTGGTCTTTGGACGACGAATTGTAGAAGTCTACCTCTCAACCGATGCTTACAACGCTGAGTAAGGCAGACGTATGACGGTTCAGTCGGCTCAACTTGTCTTACCCATTTCTATTGATCCTGATGCAACTTGGGCGCATTGGGTGTCTCGTTTAGAAACCGAGCATCTTGAGAGTGCGGTACAGCAGGTGACCGGCAAGCCCGATCAAGGTGTTTTCGTTTGGGGAGGTGCGGGGGAAGGTAAGAGTCACCTGCTTCAGGCGTCCTGCGCGGCGCAGTCGGACTCGGTTCGTTACATTCCCATGGATGCAGTCCTTGAGTATCCGCCCGAGGCCGTTCTTGAGGCGGCAGAGCATGATTCTCTCGTGGTCATTGATGATATTCATCTGATGAGTGGGCATCGAATTTGGCAGGAAGGCGTATTTCACTGTTTTAATCGCTGTATGCAAAACTCGACGCCATTTTTAGTGTCCGCAGGGACGGCGCCGTCGGGATTGCATTCGTTTTTGCCCGATTTGCAATCGAGACTTTCTCTCCTGTCAGTCTTCAAGTTGCCGGCCTGGAGAGACGCAGATTTTGAGAGGCTGCTTGCGCGTCTCGCTTATGCCCGTGGGCTGTCACTTGCGCCTGAAGTGGCTCGGTTTCTGGGGCTGCGTATTCGGCGAACACCTGCAGATGCTGAACGTATTATTCGCTCGATCGATGAGTCTAGTTTGGTCGAGCAACGCGCCCCCACGATCCCATTTTTAAAAACGCTGGGCTATTGACACGGCCTCAGTGTGCTGCGGCAATCTCATCTTCAGCTAACTGTAAATAACGTCGAAGCTGCGCCACTAAAATATACAGTGGAATAGTATCGAGCAGAGCTACCGTGGCTTTGAACGCATAATTGCTCGCGACTAAAATCAACAGCGTCTCAAGGGTCATCTCGCCGCGATAAAACACCGCACCGAACGTCACGGTGACCACCATGACCGAATCGACAAGTTGGCTGAGCAAGGTGCTGAAATTGTTTCGGATCCAGAGGTGCTTCCCTTTTGTGACACGCTTCCAAAAGTGGAATAACTGAACGTCGCAGTATTGCGCTGTGATGTACGCCACCATTGAGGCTGTTACTGCGCCGCTGGTCATGGCATACATCAGTGAAAACAGCTCCACGTTACCTTCAAGCACTTCGCCTGTGGGCAGCGGCACGGGCGCTCCGAGTTGAAGGATTTGCCATGGCGGCATATTCGCAGGATCGACCGCGGGGGCGTATTGCCCTGCCGTCATGACCAGCAAAATAAGTGCGTTGATAAAAAGTCCGACGGTCACCAGAAAATTTGCACGCGCCTTCCCATAAAGCTCACAGATCAGATCTGTACAAAGAAAAGTTAACGGGTAAGGGAGAACGCCCACTGCCAGGGCGAGCGGGCCGAGCTGAATAAACTTCGTGATGCCAATGATGTTGAGTAAGGTCATTGCGCTGAGGAATACCCCGGCGAGAATCAGAAAAACGCGCTCTCGGCGTTCCGTAAGAGCGGCTTGCGTGACGGTGCTCAATGTTCCTTTTGCCCCAGGTTGGCGTGAATAACTGAGCCATTGGCCACAGGACTTTCGTGGGCCCAAACCACCACATTGGCAATCTCTTCAGGTTTCACGAGCCGGCCAAAACTGTTCTGCGAGCCAATTTCCAGCATGAGATCGACATCGCCTCCCAGATGTTGCTTCAACATCTCGGTATCGGTAAACCCAGGGCAGACCATTGCCGTGTGTATGCCTGATCCGCTCAAATCTTGACAGGTTGCTCGCATTTGACCGAGCTGGGCATGCTTACTAATAACGTAACTGTAGGCGCCGGAGACCGCTTTTTCTGACAGCGTGGAGCCCACGTAAATAATGCTGGATCCCGCTGCCATAGAGCCAATGAGTTCACGATTAAGCGTGTTTACAGCCATGACATTAACAGCCATTACACGCATTAGCGCCTGCGTTTCACAGTCACTGGCACTGTCTTTGAGCATCAGTGATGCGTTATGGATAAGGGTGATGCGTCCGCTATCCGTTGCAAGATGCGCTTTGCACTCGGTCGCCGCTCGCAGTGCACCCTCGTCAGAGCCCAGGTCTGCCGCAACGTTGACAACGCCGGTCACAGGACTGGGGCGTCTGGCAATATTGATAACTGAAAAGCCCTTTGCTATGAACTGCTCGGCAGTGGCTGCGCCTATTCCCGAGCTGGCTCCTGTAATAATGGCGGTATCGTTCATACGAATATGTAAAGACCTCATGTTAGATCGCAGGTTATCCTACGCGACAGTGATCGGCTAGGATTGCTTACTAGGGGTTGTCGGGTCTTTTTTGCCAACATGAGACTTGTGACGCCGCTCTATGAGTCAAAAAAAGGAATGTTCATTGACACGATTGACTACGCTTCATATTGACAAAGAGGCTCACAAATTCTCCGCGGCTCACTACACGATTTTTTCGGCAACCGAGCGGGAACGCTTACACGGACACAACTACTTTGTCTCTGTCCGCATCGTCGCAAAAATGGGGAATAATGGGTTTTCGGCGGACTACAACGTTTACAAGAAGCGGATCAAAGCGCTTTGCGATCGATACGATGAGTACATGTTATTGCCCGAATTTTCTCCCTATCAAACATTGATGTACGAGGGTGATGAAATACACGCCACCTTTAACGGCACAGTGCTTAAATTTCGCAGTGATGAAACCTGGGTGCTACCGGTTGCGAATGTCACGGTGGAGGAGTTATCCCATTTACTGCTTAATGAACTCATCGGGTCGTCTGATGATCCCGATCTGGTGGAAGTCGAGCTGACAGTTTCCTCGGGAAGTGGTCAGGCAGGCTCCGCCGTCTGGCGGGTTAGCGAATAAATCAAAGAAAGTTTTATTTTTTTGGAACTTTTCCATTCCATTGTGTTCTTAAGTTATGTCCAGCAGATGGCGGTGCGGCGGGTGCAGCGCGAGGGAAACGTCTGAGGGTCAGATGAGTGATCATCTCCCGATTTGAGTGGCTCCTTTAATTCGCCGGCTTTTTAGCCGGCGTTTTTTTTGGCTTAAAAAAAGGAGTCACTGAGCCGATTCGGTTTGGTGAATCACGGCCTCTAGGGACTCGATTGTTTGCGGTCCAACCAACGTCGCAACGAGCTCTCCCGAGGGGTTAATGATGAGCGTCGTGGGCAGCACGGTTGGGCGCGGCATCCCAAGTGCTTGGGAGGGGTCTTCAATGTTTTGGAAGGTAATTCCTAAGCTGGCAACGTCGGCGGCAAGATCGTCACCTCGCTTACCGTCGAAGTTCACGCCGAGGACAGAGACGTCTTCTCGTGCATCAAGTTGCAGCAACTCAGGAATTTCCGTGCGGCACGGTTTGCACCATATCGCCCAAAAATTCACGACCTTCCAACGGTCTGGCTGAGTCATTGGAGCGTCCGGCGTGCATCCTATGCAGCTAAGACAGAGAAAAATGAGGAGCGTTTCGCGCATTGAGAGTCACCTTTGAGAGCGTGGTGATTATAGCGCGCTCTGAACCTTGGCGTCGGCATGCTAAAATGGGCTCATCATGATGCAGTGTAGAGGTAGTCAGTGAGCGATCCTTATGTGTTGATTTTGTATTATTCGCGGCATGGCTCCACAGAAGCAATGGCCCGTCAGGTTGCGCGCGGGGTGTCTCAGGTGAAAGGTGTTGAGGCGCGGCTTAGAACAGTTCCAGCCGTTAGTGCCGAAACAGAGAGGCCGGTGATTGCTGATGTGCCCGATGAGGGTCCTGTGTATTGCGATCACGAGGACTTGAGCGGATGTGCAGCGCTGGCGCTTGGCAGTCCAACCCGTTTTGGAAACATGGCGGCCGCACTGAAATATTTTATCGACAGTACCTCTTCTTTGTGGATCAGCGGTGCGCTGATCGACAAGCCTGCGGGTGTTTTTACCTCGACAGCGTCACTCCACGGCGGCCAAGAGAGCACGTTGTTGAGCATGGCCTTACCGCTACTGCACCATGGAATGGTCTATGTTGGCTTGCCCTACAGCGCGCCTGAGCTCCAGGCCACTCAGTCTGGAGGAACCCCTTATGGTCCAAGTCATTGGGCGCAAGCAGGGGCGTTAGACGGGCAGCTTTCGGAGCACGAGGCGTCGCTTTGCCAGGCGCTGGGGCGACGACTCGCGCGCTTTGCGCTAATGGAGGTGCCGGCATGATGGAACGCGGAGTTTTGACCCGTTGGTTGTGGATTGCCCTGTGGGTACTCAGTGGTGCCTTGGTGCTCCAAGGTGGACTTGAGCTACTGCAACTCGGTGCGCGTTGGCCGGTTTGGGTTCTGTCAGTACTGCCGCTACTTGTGTTCCTCGTAGGGGTCGCGAAAGACAACCTTGTCTGGCTCATTTGGTATTGCTTGCTACTGCTTTTTTATTTTATCAGTGCAGTTGAAGACACTTTCGCTCGCCCCAATAACATCATTGTCGTGAGTGGTTTGGTCATTATCGTACTGCTCTTTTGCGTGTGCACCGCCTACCTTCGATTTCGCGGTCGAGAACAACGTGGGATGAACCCTTTTAAGGACTAAGAAATGGATTTGTTAAAGGCTATATGGCGTATTCTTTCCGGCATCAGCAAAGCTATCACGGTTCTCGTTCCGCTCGTGTTTGTCGGTGTTTTCCTTGTTGCTTTATCGGTCGGTGTGTCTGAGGGAACGCCTACACCGCTGCCCGAGAAAGCCGGTCTGCTGATTGCGCCAAGCGGCACGCTGGTTGAGAGTAGAGTGCCGCTGGAGCCGCTGGACGCATTGTTTGCAAATGATCTTGCAGGCGAGACACTGCTGGCGACCGTGATCGAAGGGATCGATGCGGCGGCTGAGGATGATCGAATCACCTCAATCGTATTGAATCTTGAAAATCTAATGGGTCCCTCGACGAGTCAAGCGATGGAGATTATCGAGGCGTTAGACCGATTCTCAGAAAGTGGTAAGCCTATTGTTGCTGTTGGTGACTACTTTACGCAGTCACAGTACCTGCTCGCCTCGCAGGCGGATGAGATTGTCTTGCACCCCGAGGGCGGTGTCAGCCTCATGGGATTTGGTGTCTATCGCACTTATCTAAAGCAATTCCTGGCTAACATAAAGGTAAACTTCCACGTCTTTAGGGCAGGCGATAACAAGTCTGCGGTCGAGCCTTTTATGCGTGATGATATGTCGCCGCAAGAACGCGCGGTCGTGGGCAAATGGTTGGACAGCCTTTGGGGCGATTACACTGCTGTTGTCGAGGCAGGTAGAGGCAAGGAGCTGGGTGACGTCACTCGCTTTGTGAATGATTTCCCGAGTCGACTTGAGTCACACGGTGGGGATTTAGCACAGACCTTTTTGGCTGAGGGCTACGTGGATGCGCTTTTACACGGTGATGAACGTGAAGCGCATATTTTGAAGATCGTCGATGCCATGGATGCAGACGGTGAACTGGAAGTCGTCGGTCTTAAACGTTACGTGGCTGATATACGAGAACCCATTGATAGCGAGATGCCGTTGATCGCGGTTGTGCCTATCGAGGGTACGTTGGTGCCCGGTAACAGTTCGCGGGGCTCGGCAGGCAGTGACACAGTAGTGGAGCAGCTCGAGCGCGCCGTCGAGGACGAGGCTGCGGCTATTGTCTTGAGAATTAACTCGGGGGGTGGCAGCGTGTTTGCATCCGAAGTGATTCGTTCAAAAGTCAATGCTATAGCCGCCGATGGCGTGCCCATTGTCGTTTCCATGGGTGGAGCAGCAGCCTCTGGAGGGTATTGGATCGCCGCTGCGGCTGACGAAATTTGGGCCATGCCAACGACGATCACAGGCAGTATTGGCGCTTTTGCAGTTTTCCCAACGATTGAGGGTGTCTTTGATTACGTAGGTGCCACAGTGGACGGCGTGGGCACAACTGCAATGGCCGGTAGTTTTGATCCTAGTCGCGGACTGGACAAGAACTCAGAGCGAATCTTTCAAGCGGTTATTAACGGCGTTTATAACGATTTTTTGTCGCTGGTTTCTGTATCGAGGGACATGACCCTTGCCGAGGTGAATGCGCTTGCGGGCGGCAAGGTTTGGATCGGACGAGACGCTAAAGAGATTGGCCTGGTTGATCAGCTGGGTGGTCTTGATGATGCAATATCCTCTGCTGCAGCGCTTGCACAATTAGACGCTTACGAGACGAAACGTTTCGGCATGCCCATTACGCCTCAGCAGCTCATACTCGAGGAGATAGGAAACAGCTTTGGGGTTTCAGTGCCAGAGCCTTTGGGCACAGCAATGGCCTGGCTTGCTCCTATTCATCAGCCGTTCGTCATGATGTCGCAGTTTAAAGACCCCAAGCACACCTACCTACAATGCTTCGCTTGTAACTATGCTTACTGACATTGAATTGCCCAATGACGATCGTGAGGGCGCGATTGTTGCGGGGACTATTTTACTGCTTCGTGACGCGTTGAACGGGCCAGAAGTACTCTTACTTAAGCGCAACCCCCAAGCAAAAAATATGGGTGCTGTGTGGATGTTCCCCGGTGGGAAGATCGAGGCCGGTGACTCAGCCCCCAGAGAAGTTGAGCAAGCCGCGAATGCAGCTGTACGAGAGTTGCAGGAAGAAGCGGCTATTGTACTGAACACGTCGGAACTCATTTGTTTTTCGCACTGGCTAACACCCTCAGGAATGGCGCGCCGATTTGCGACCTGGTTTTATGTGGCTCGACTTCCTGAGAATGCGGCAGTCAGGGTCGATGGCGAAGAAATGGTTGAGGCACGCTGGGTGACTCCTCAGATTGCGATTGAGGAGCATGAGCGAGGAGCGCTTAGACTGCCTCCGCCTACGGTTGTAAGCCTTCAAGATTTAGCGCATCAAGCGTCTGTGGCACAGATTATTAATGCGGTTGCGTTGAGGGTGGCGCCCTATTTTTTTCCAAAAGTCTGTGCCCAAGCGGAAAAAAAGGTAGTCATGCTCTATCCCGGTGACGCGGGCTACGAAGACGCCGACCCACAGGCAACCGGCGAGCGTCATCGAGCACATTGGTCTGATGGTGTGATCGCGTATGAGCGCAGTTACGAGTATCCAAGCCTCTAATTAATTAGGCATCCAGCGAGCGCCAGGTAGCTTGGGTCGCTGCTTTTGCAGTTGTTCCTCGAACAATGATTCGACACTGAGTGCCGCTCCTGCTGATAGGCGTCGAGAGATCAAGGTGATTGGAAACACATAAATATCTTCCTCGCGATAGCGCAGTGCTCGTGAGCGACCTTTCTTATCTCGGTAAATCACCCAGTCAAAGTCGAGTTCTTCAGCAAGCAGATCTCCAAAAACGATGCCCAAGGCTTGTTGCGTTTGGACATCCTCTGCGTCCACCCAGCGACGGTCGATGATTTTTTGTAGCGTGTCCAGGTCGCGCGTTGCAATGCCCGAAACTCTTCGGCCCAGTCGGTTTGCCAGCCCTTCAACTGTTTTTCTTTGTTCCGTCATATACTGCCGGTCGACGGCGGTGAGTGACTGAATTTGGACCTCAAATTCGGAACTCATCGCATTGGGCGCTGTCAAAACGGCCATAAGTAAAAGAAACAAAAAGCTGACGCCCTTGCGCGTCAGTAATTCAGGTTGTGAAACTGCTCTCGAAATGGATAATTGCCGCACCATGTTGATCCTCACCTCGAATTTTCCCATCGCTGGAGTACACCGATGATAACCGGAAGCATAGTTGCGCTGGTAACGCCGATGACAGAATCGGGTGATGTCGACTGGCGAACGCTTGAACGACTCATTGACTTTCACATTGAGAATGGCACGGCGGCACTCGGACTTGTGGGCACGACCGGTGAAAGTTCGACGTTAAGCCACCCAGAGCACCGGGAGGTCATCCGATTTGGCGTTAGCCATGCCGGTGGCAGAATTCCGATTATGGCGGGTACAGGATCCAACTCTACGCTCGAAGCTGTTGAGCTCACAGTTGCTGCGGCTGAAGCCGGTGCCGACTGTGCGCTGCTGGTAACGCCTTATTACAATAAACCCTCGCAAGAAGGTCTATACCAGCACTTTAAATCGGTCGCTGAAGCCATTAACTTGCCGATTATTCTCTACAATGTCCCCTCGCGAACCGGGTGTGATTTGTCGGCTGAGACAACGCTGCGCTTAAGCCAGGTGGAAAACATTGTGGGTTTAAAGGATGCAACTGGTGACGTTGCACGAGGGGCATCACTGATTAAGTCACTGCCCGAAGGCTTTGCGGTGTACTCGGGCGATGACGGCACTACCTGTGATTTGTTGGAGGCGGGCGCAAAGGGGTGTATTTCGGTTACGGCAAACGTGGCACCCGCGCAAATGGCGGAAATGTGCCGTTTGGCTCTGTGTGGCGACTCCGCTGGCGCGCGAGCTGTCGATGCAAAGATTCGGCCACTGCACAAGACGCTGTTTCTTGAGTCGAATCCAATTCCAGTTAAATATGCGATGGGCCACATGGGGCTGATCGATCCTACTATGAGATTACCGCTGATGCCGCTGTCAGAGCAGTACAGGGGTGAACTGACCAAGGCGATTGAAGAATGCGTAGAGTGAAAATCACATTAGCTACTTTGTTGATGGTCTGGGTGACAGGCTGCAATTTGCTCCCCGAGTCGGGCAGCATCATTCCTTGGGAAACAGAATCAGAGCTTGCGGGAGACTATGAAACAGCGATCGAAGCTGATCCGATGACGGTGCCTGAAGACCTGGACTCCGAGGCGATTCAACAAGCATTCCCGATTCCCGACGTTGCAGTGAATCTTACGATTCCTGTTACCGGTCAGGCGCCACGACCTGCGCCGTTAACCGCAGGCTCTCAGCTCGATGCGGTGCGCTTGCAGCGGCTTGGCAACAACAGTTGGGCCGTGGTCAATGTGCCGCCCGGGCAGCTATGGCCTCAAGTGCGTGCGTTTCTCGTGAGCAGTGGCATTGACGTAGTCGGTGTTGATGCGACAGGCGGACTGATTGATACCGGATTTGTATTGCTCGAAGACCGAAGCCTGGAAGCGCGGTTCCGATTTAGGGTCGACTCGGGTGTGCAACGCAATACCTCTGAACTCCATGTACTGCAACAAAACACGGCCAAGGATATTGATGTCGGTCGCTGGCCAGAAAACTCTGACGACGCCGATCTTGAGCAAACCATGCTTCGCAATATTGCTCAATTTATAGCAAACAGTGCGGAGTCCGCCCCCGTGTCTATGATGGCTGAAAAAGCCATGACCGGTGCCGGGCGCATTGCACTTGAAGAATCGGTTGATGGTGCACGCCTGCGGCTCGAGCTTCCCTTCAATCGCGCTTGGGCGGCCACCGAAAAAGGGTTTGCCGACGCGGGCTTTAGACTCGACGACAAGAATCGCAGTGCTGGACTGTTCTACGTCACGTATCTGGGCCCAGAGGGTGAGGACGGTGCTGGATGGTTCGGGTGGATGTTCGGTAGTGAAGACGATGACCCTCTGATCGGTAAAGAGTTCCGGGTGCAGCTGACAACTCAGACGGTATCGCAGGTTACGATTAACGTTCTAGGTGCTGAAGGTCAGTCGATCGGCCAGTTGGAGCAACAGGGTCTGCTGACGCTTCTCCAGGGCAATATCACGTAATGTTGCGCCTCGCCTCGGTTGGCTCAGGCAGCAAGGGCAATGCGACGCTGGTGGCGACTGATGAGACCACAATTCTCATCGATTGCGGATTCCCTGTTCGGGAGATGCTTGTACGGTTACCACAGCTGGGTGTCGACATCTCCGATATTGACGCCATTTTGGTGACTCACGAGCACTCAGATCATATCGGGGGTGTGGCTGCGGTGGCTAAAGCATCAGGGGCACAGGTGTTTGCGACACATGGCACCGTGGCATCAGGAAAACTCGATGCCGCACGTTCTCTTGTGCGCATCGACAGCGATTCCAGCTTCACCATTGGCGATATAGAGGTCAACGCGATTACTGTGCCTCACGATGCGCGGGAGCCGGTGCAATACCGCTTTCGCTCTGGTGCGTCTTGTGTGGGTGTGCTTACGGATTTGGGTTGGGTCTCGCCACACGTCTTAGACGCGTATAAGGGCTGCGACCTCCTGTTGCTTGAGTTTAATCATGACTTGGAGATGTTGCGACGTGGGCCCTATCCTGCAGTCTTAAAGCGCAGAGTCTCAGGCGACTTTGGGCACTTAAATAATGAACAAGCGACGACCATGCTGTCCGCCCTGGGCGATGTAGCGCCGCGTGTTGTGATCGCAGGTCATATCTCTGAGCAAAATAACTCCGTTGATCGGGTGGCAGAACTGCTAACCCCACTCGCTGAACAGCAGAAATTGAAGATCATTTACGCGACCCAAACTCAGGGATTTGGTTGGACGACATCTGAGTCATCGGGCGATGTTTCTCGCGTTGCCTGAGGGGGCTTAAGCTTCCATCGCCGATTTGACCATAAATAACTTTCCGGCTGAAGGCGTATCGCCTCTTCTGACATCTGAGCGTACCGTTCGATGAGTTCATTTTCTGACATGGAGCCTGGTGTTGTACACAACTCGAGGAGTTCTGCCTCATAGTGGCCGCGAGAAATCCGACGCGTTCTCGCGAAATAGACGGGATAGCGTGTGAGGCGAGCGAGCGTTGCAGGTCCCATAAAGAATGCAGTGTGTTGGTTTAAAAAGTCAGTCCAATAGGGCACCTCTTTTTTTCCAGGCGACTGATCAGCCAGCAGAGCCAATACGCGATTGGCTCTGCGTGCCTTTAAAACGTATTTCCCGATGGATTTCATGGTCACCAGCGTCCCCCCGAATTTCCCTCGTGACTCCAGTGCAAATCGGTCAGCACCCTTGTCATGCAAGGGTTTGTAAACGCCGTCAAACGGTGCTGCCGCTGCGAGACTTGCACGTTGTGTAAGCCACTCCCAGTTGGTGTGGTGCAAGGCGAGTATGATCCCTGGTGCGGGTGTCCCTTCATCTGACATGAGCGGCTCCCAGCCTTTTAGGGTCATTCTGCGCTCAAGTTCCTCTTTGGGTATGCGCCAGGCGTACAGGGCCTCGACCGCAACGTCTGCGAACTGCTGATAAAACGCGTGACGTGTTTGCGCATACCAAGCTTCGGGTTTGTCGGGAAACGCATTCCTTAGATTGCTGTCGACGGTCTTGATCCGATAGCGAAAGACAAACTCTGTCAGCCAGGCAAAGACTCGCGCAAGTCTGTAGGACGTTCGTAGTGGCAGTGCGGCGATCCCCCGATAAATCCAGTATGTGAGCATTAGCAATGCTCCGGTTTCGTGACCTGCACTTGGTCGTTGAAGCGATCGAGACTGTGACATTGCAACGCGTCATTGCCCATTAAGTTCACGTGTTCTAACGCCGGTAAATTCACTAAGGGGACGATATCGACAATGAGATTACTATCGAGTTGCAGCTCGGTGAGACGCTCAAGACTCGTGAGTTCCACAAGGTTACGCACCCCGTTGTCTGTGAGCTTGATTCGCTGAAGTGCTTGAAACTGCGAAAGGCCTGACAGTGATCGAATACCAGCATCGGAGCAATTGAGTACCTCAAGTCCGCTCGAGGTGTAGATTAGACCATCCTCAATAGCTTGAGCCACGCAAGATGCAAGGCCGGGGTCGGCTATGTGGTAGTCCTCAAAGAGACTTCTGGGTGAGTACAGGCTTCGCTCATTCAACGTGACGTCATACTTTTCTAGCGCGCTACACGATGTGAGTGCAATCAATGGGGCGATCAATATGCCAGCCCAACTCCGTTGTACGCGTTTCGCCTTCTGAGACTCACTGAGCATTGATGTCGATAAAATTGATACCATGACGAATTCCGCTTGCCGAGTCGGTATGATGCCAGTGCAGAAGGTTAAGTTCGAGACGCACTTGAATTGCGCATGCGAAAACAATCGAATAATTGCTCGGTGAGGAAAGGTGGCCCTAGACCAACTTGAAATAACCCTAAAAAAGCAGTGGCGACTTGGGCAGAGTATTTTGCTGTGTTGGGCGTTTGATCCTAACGGATTGCTCACCATTGTTGTTCCGCATTACTTTTTAGGTAATTTCACGTCACCGAATCACCCCTCGGGAGTGGGAGAGCAGAACGAGGATTTCGTTCGAGATTTGATTTCTGGCAGTCGCTTTAAAGCGCATACTGAAATTTTCGAGATCGCCAGTAAACTTGGCGTGGCGCCAAGTTTTGTAAAATTGGATCAAGCCTTAACTGAGGACGATGAGACCGTCGCGCAGATCGATTCCATGATCAAGCGTTACAGTCTCGGTCACGAGGAAAGCCGAGCCGTCGTGCTATTTGATATCGCCGATTTTTCGTTGTTTCGACCCTTTGAACAAGCGAGCCAACTCAATAGCCTGTCCTACTCCATGAATTCGGCATACTCCAAGCTCAAGCGAGAGGGAATCGAAGTCAACTTTGCGCGGACTACTACAGGCGATGGGTACTATGTGTGGAATCGAGATTTAGGGATTTTCCCCAACGTTGATTTACTGACTTTCTTCTTGCTGGTCTTAATCGACAATGCCGTCGCGCGTGAGAAGTCGCAGTTTGGATCGGTGCCCACACTGCGTTCTGCGTTCCACATTGGCAGCCACTATGAGTTATCACAGGCTGAAGGGATCAATCCGACTGTTTTGAGCTATATCGTGGGAGACGTGACCATTAAGCTTGCCCGATTAGTGGAGAGTGTTCCCGCTGCTGGCATTCACATGGGCGATTTTCTAGCACCACTGCCAGACAGCGATGCACTTGCTACCCCGGCCGAATTTTTATGTCACTCACGTGATGAACTTCTCGATATGTCCGGCATTCGTGTTGATGAAGGTCGGCTGATGAACATTCATTTTCAGTCGTGGTCCGCGGGACAGCCCGAAGAACGTCTCATTGAGGTGACGGACAAACACGGTTTGAGTCAGAGCGCGCACAACGTTGGTTTTACACTGGAGCTTGAGGATCGCACTTTGTCTTTGGGAGTGAGAAATCGCTAATGTCGTGCCTCGTGACGCCTGCCTCCCATGCGGCGCAGTCTCTTGCAAAGTCGGTGGCGTTGGACTTGGGGCTCACGTATGCGCATTCGACTGAAGGTCTTGATTCCGGTGTTGCACTGGTTGTCGATATAGACAGGTCTTGGCTGCAGCGCCTTCAACGACCGAGACTGGGCCGAGTCTGCATTGATTTTTCGGCTCCCGAAATGTTGCACCGGCGAAAGTCGGGTCACAATGAGCCGCTGGGTCGTGCAGTTGGGGTAAAGCACGATATAAAACCGCGCGTATTTGATGCAACAGCGGGACTTGGGCGAGATGCATTTGTACTGGCGGATCTTGGATGCGACGTGGTTTTGTCAGAGTGGTCTGTGCCGCTGGGATTCCTCTTAAATCAGGCGCGAGAGCTCGCGCTACTCAGTGCACATACAAAGGTGGTTGAGGCAGCAGATCATATGAGTGTTGTAACCGGGGACAGTTGCGAACGGACGCTTGAGGGATTCGACGCGATCTACATTGATCCTATGTTCCCCGAGCGCGGCAAGTCAGCGGCCGTGAAAAAAGACTTGGCGACAGTCCAGGCACTGTTTACCGATGCTCCGGGAGCCCCGAATGCTGAGGCACTGCTGGCTTGGGCCGTGGCCCAGCCCGTTGATCGTGTGGTGGTCAAGCGTCCAGTGAAGGCGCCATCGTTAGGGGTGAGCAAGCCCTCACACAGCATCGTTGGGAAGACCGTCCGCTTTGACGTCATCGTAAAATAAAGGGGAGGAGACGTGGAAAAGAATGTGTTGTACGTTGGGCGTTACTTTCCGACAGAAGTGGCGACTGCGGCAAAAGCCTTGGGTTACCGATTGGTGTACGCCAACAGTGAAAGAAATCCAAATATGGCGAGTCTTGCGGATCACCTCCTTGTGGATATGCGGACGGTAGAGGGTCGGGCGAGACTGATCGATTGGCTTCGCCAAAACGAGGCTCCGGCGCACATTCTTTGCGAACTTCACCCCTTTGACTTTTCAGGAGACGACAAAGACAGCGGTTCGCTATCCGCTAGCGACTATCTCCAAGGACAGATTGTCGGGATAACCGAGCTTTTGGAGGCTGCCGTGTCTCTCAATCCTGCCTGCCGTTGGCGCTTTATCTTGCCGGGTAACACCGATGTTTGGTCGCGCGCGAGCGAAGCTTACTTTCGCGTTCTACTCGAGGGTCTTGTAACACTGGTACCCAGTGCTCACTTTGACTTTATGAGGCAGGGTGACGCGATGACCCTCTAGGTCAGCAGCCGTTCCATAATGCCCTCATAAATACGAGCGAGCTTCGGTATGTCCGAGAGCAAGACGTGTTCATTCCTCTGATGGATAGACGCGTTTATGGGGCCTAGTTCAATAATTTGGCTGCCCATGGTCGCGATAAAACGCCCGTCGGAAGTTCCTCCCCCCGTGCTGAGCTGGGTGCTGACGCCTGTCACGGTCATAATGCTCTCCCTGACAGCGTCTACCAGATCGCCGGGCTCAGTCAAAAACGGATTGCCACTCAGTTGCCAGTCGAGTGAATAATCGATGCCCGTGGCATCGAGCACCGTCTCGCATTTTGATTGGATTTCATCGGCGGTGATCTCGGTAGAAAACCGAAGGTTGAAAACAGCGACTAGTTCTCCTGGGATGACGTTGGTGGCACCGGTACCTGAATGGATATTGGAGAACTGGAGCTGCGTTGGGTCAAAGTAATCGTTGCCGCTATCCCAGCTTATCTCCGAGAGCGCCGTCAGTGCTGCAAACGCCTTATGCATAGGATTATCGGCGAGGTGCGGATAGGCCACATGCCCCTGCTTACCTTTGATTGTTAGGGTTGCATTAATAGACCCTCGGCGGCCATTTTTAATGATATCGCCTAAAGTCGATGTGCTGGATGGTTCACCGACGACGCACCAGTCAATGGATTCCCCTCGGCGCTGTAGCGTGTCGACGACGTAACGCGTCCCATGAATCGCAGGGCCTTCCTCGTCGGCGGTAATGAGATACCCGATTCTCCCTTTGTGATGCGGATGGTTTGCGACAAAAGATTCTGTTGCCACCACCATTGCTGCAAGACTGGCCTTCATGTCGGCGGCCCCGCGCCCATAGAGTAAGCCCGCACGCTCGGTAGGCACAAAAGGATCGCTGTCCCAGTGCTCGCGAGGTCCAGGCGGCACCACATCGGTGTGCCCTGCAAAAACTAAGGTGGGTCCGTGAGTGCCACGTGTCGCCCAGAGGTTGAGTACTTCTTCTCTGGGCAGTGATTCACAATTAAATCCCAATGTGGAAAGGCGCTCTGCGAGTAAAGGCTGACAGCCGTCATCCGCAGGAGTTACCGACTGCTTGCTAATAAGTTCTTTGGTCAACGCGACAGAGGGGTGTTCCGAATCAGTTATGGGCATGAAGGCTCTCGTTGAGTTCGATCGCTGTTTTATTCGTCAGACATTCTACCGAGCCTGACTGCGAGTTGCGTCGAAACAACAGGTCCGAGCGTCCTGCTAGATGTCGAGCGGCCGTGGTTTCAACGGCCTGCTTTGCGTCGTCAAGCACGGTGACTTTAGTGCCCGCAGTAATAAAGAGTCCCGCCTCGATGGTGCATCGGTCGCCCAAGGGAATACCCAGACCCGCGTTGGCACCTATCAGACACTCCTCGCCCACAGAGATGATCATGTTGCCGCCGCCGGACAGGGTCCCCATGGTTGAGCAACCGCCACCCAAATCAGAGCCTTTGCCGACCATAACACCGGCTGAAATGCGTCCTTCGACCATTCCTGGGCCTGCAGTTCCGGCATTAAAATTAATGAAGCCTTCATGCATCACCGTTGTTCCAGCGCCAAGATAAGCGCCGAGGCGAACGCGGGCACTGTGCGCAATTCTGACGCCCTCAGGGACGACATAATTCGTCATTTTTGGGAATTTATCGACGCTTGCGACCTCCAGTACTTTGCCCTTTAGGCGAGCACTTAATTGCCGCTCAGCCAGCTCGCTGAGGTCAATAGGCCCCTCGTCGGTCCATGCGACATTGGGTAGCAATCCAAATACACCCGTTAGATCAGTGCCATGAGGCTTAACGAGTCGATGTGACAGCATATGAAGTTTGAGGTAGGCGTCCTCTACCGACACGGGGGCAACATTGGCTGCCAAAGAGGATGCAACAACAGATGCCGGGCTCTCACTAAGCCGATCTGACAGCGCCGCCAGTGCGTCATCCCCAGCACTTCGGGCATCATTGGCGAGAGTTTTTAAGTCACTGCGATCCAGTCGACCACAAACTCCGCTGAGTGCGTCTGACAGCGGGCCGGTCACATCGCCAAGGGGGGTGGGGTAAAACACATCTAGGATCGCACCTTTGGCGTTCTCAGAGATGACGCCCAGTCCGAATCCATGCATCTTATCGACCATAATAATCGCTCCTGATTTACAACGGGTTACTGAAAATAAACGCGGTAGGTATCGGCTTTGAAGCCCACGTCAAGGACGCTGCCGTGTGAGAGGACCGGGCGTTTGATCAGCGTGGGATTCGCAATCAGCACGGCCGCGGTATCACCGGACTGCGCTTCATGACGCTCAATATCAGACATGTTTTTCCAGGTAGTACTTCGTTTGTTAACGAGCTTTTCTGCGCCCAATCGCGCGAGCCATTCATCGATCAGCGCTTTAGAGGGGGTCGATTCACGCACGTCGACAAACGTGTGTTCAATGCCTTGCGCGTTGAGCCACTGTCGCGCCTTGCGAACGCTATCGCAGGTCGGAATGCCATAAATGATTGTCGCCATGATAATACCTGCTGGTGTTACGGTTTATTAACTTTCTTCGGGTGTTTACGGTTGGGATAGCACGTTGTGCAAATCTCGCAGACCAGCCCATTGCAGCTGCGTGCCGTGCAGAACTCGCGACCGTAAAAAATAATCTGAAGGTGCAGATCGTTCCAACGCTCGCGACGAAATACCTTTTTTAAATCGCGCTCGGTCTCCACAACGTTGCGACCGCGAGTCAGACCCCACCGCTGAGCGAGGCGGTGAATATGTGTGTCCACTGGAAAGCTCGGTACGCCAAAGGATTGTGCCATGACAACGCTTGCAGTTTTATGACCGACGCCGGGAAGTCGCTCAAGGCTTTCAAAATCAGCAGGAACTTCCCCCGAGTGCTCTTCAATCAATATTTCGCTCAGTCGGCGTATTGCTTTTGATTTTTGAGGGGACAGACCACAGGGCTTAATAATCGCTCTAATGGCTTCCGCACTGTGCTGAGCCATGTCAAATGGGTTGTCAGCCAGTTCGAACAAAGCGGGGGTGATGCGATTGACTCGCTCATCGGTACACTGGGCGCTGAGCAAAACCGCAACGAGCAGCGTGTAAGGATTACTGTGATCCAACGGGACGGGCGGCTCGGGGTACAGCTCGTTGAGCCTTTGGTCTATAAAGTCTACGCGCGCCTGCTTTGGTAAATGACGACTCATAGGCACTAGCCGCGCGACAGCCACGTCGCAATTCGCTCCGCCGCCTCTAGGGTTTCTTGGTGTGTGGCGACCAGGGCCATTCGCACGTGATCGGCGCCGGGGTTCTCGCCGTTGACTTCTCGCCCTAAGAAACTGCCAGGAAGTACGGCGACGTTGGTCTGCTCTAACAATTCGCGCGCAAAAGCGGTATCGCTCATCGGCGTTTTAGGCCACAAATAAAATCCCGCGGGGGGTATTGAGACGGGTAATACCGGCGACAGTCGCTGCGTTACGGAGTCAAACTTTGCGCGGTACAGCTGACGGTTTTCCACGACGTGCTGCTCGTCAGACCACGCGGCAATACTGGCACGCTGATGGTGCAGCGGCATTGCGCAGCCGTGATACGTACGATAGCGGCGAAACTCCTGAATCAACTCAGCGTCGCCAGCAACGAAGCCTGAACGCAAACCCGGTAAGTTCGAGCGTTTGGAGAGGCTGTGAAAAACAAGGCACTGTTTAAAGCCTGTATTCCCCATAGTCGTTGCCGCCTGCAGTAGACCCATCGGGGGCGACGCGTCGTCGTAATAGAGCTCGCTGTAACACTCGTCACTCACCAGTATCACATTGTGCTCTACTGCTTTTTCGATCAGAAAGTGCAGTTCTTTTTCAGGGATCACCGCGCCCGAGGGATTACCGGGTGTGCACATAAAGAGCAGATCGCACTGTGCCCATTCATCCTCTGAGAGTTCGCGATAATTTGCTAGATAATCCAGCTCAGGGGGGCAGGGTATGAGTGTTGGCTGAACACCTGCGAGCAGGGCGGCTCCTTCGTAAATTTGGTAAAAAGGATTTGGAATGACCACTGCACCGGGCTTTTGGGGCGTGACAAAAGCCTGAGCAATCGCAAATAAGCCCTCTCGCGTCCCGTTCACCGGCAGCACCTCAGCAGCGGGGTCGATGTCTCGCGTGTCAAAGCGTCTTTGGAGCCAAGTGGCGATGTGCTGTCTGAGCTCTGGTAGTCCAACAATGGTCGGGTATCGTGACACTTCATTGAGCGAGTTAAAAAGGGCCTCTAACACATGGGCAGGAGGCAGGTGTTTGGGTTCGCCAATGGTTAGAGAAATACGATCTTTGTCAGGACAGTCAATGCCGGTCGTCAGTTGCGCGAGCTTCTCGAACGGGTAAGGGTGGAGATCGCGCATTCCTGGGTTCATGCGGCCACGTCCGTATCAAGCGCTTTACACAGTGCGCTTTTTAGCACGTCGCAAATGGCGTCATCGTTCAGTCGATTGCCAGTTTGATCCGTGAGAAAGAAAACATCCTCTACACGCTCGCCAAGTGTCTGGATTTTGGCCGCCTGAATCGTAACCGCATTGTCATCCAGCGTTTGGCCGACGCGTGCGAGCAATCCAGGGCGATCGGGTGAGCTGAGCTCCATAATCGTTAAATTTCGGGCCTTGTCCTCAACAAACGTGATCTCGGTTGGCGACAGGAACGAGCGAAGTGAGCGCGTAATCCGCTGATGCGCCTTACTCACCTCTGCTGTGCTCAGCGCCTTGTAAATCGCATCCTCGATCATGTGCATGGTTTCTGGCGAATTATCGACTGGATTTCCGTCAGCTTTTAATACAAAAAAGGTATCCAGTGTGGCGCCGTCAGTGCCTGAGTATATGCGGGCATCGTTAATGCTGAGGTCCATGACTTCCAAGGCCGAGCAAACCCGTGAGAAGACGTTAGAGGTGTCCTCAGTGTGCACAAAAATCTGAGTCGCATTGGCTATTAAGGACTCTGACGAGTGTTTGAGCAGGACCAATGGGCCGTCACCTTTGTCAAAGTCAGCGATCGCTTCCGTGTGCCACGCTATGTCCTCGGGGCGCTCACGTAAAAAATAGTCGTTCCCTCTTGCCGCCCAAATTTCCGCGAGTTCGTCATCTAAAAAGCCTCTGAATTCGAGCAGGTGTGTGGCGGCTTTCTTGGTGGCATGGATCACGTCTTCGCGTGCAATTGGATTGGCCAGACCGCGCCGCAATGCACGTCGAGTCTGCGTATAAAGGTGTCGCAGTAGCGAGCTGCGCCAGGCATTCCAGAGCTCCGGATTTGTGCCGTTAATATCAGCAACAGTAAGCGTAAACAAATAATCAAGGCGCTCTTCGGTAGACACGTGCTCGGCGAAACGTTGAATCTCTTGAGGATCTGAGGTGTCCCTCTTTTGGGAAAATGAACTCATGAATAGATGATTTTGAACCAGCCAAACAACGAGCTCAGTGTCGGGCTCGTTAAGGAAGTGACGCTCACAAAAACGCCTTGCATCAACGGCGCCCAATGCAGAGTGATCGCCACCGCGGCCTTTGCCAATGTCGTGATAAAGGGCCGCCACGAACAGCAGAACTGGGTTGCGAAGGCGGTGAGCGATTCGCGTCGTTACCGGGAATTTGTCCGTGTAGTCTGCCCGCAAAAACCGACGACTGTTGGCGATGACCTGCATGGTGTGTGCGTCAACCGTATAGGTGTGGAACATATCAAACTGCATCTGCCCCACAATCATCTCAAATTCAGGAAGATAACGGCCCAATACACCATGCCTTAGCATACGACGAAGCTGTTTCGTCATCGAATAGGGCGACGAGAGCACATCGGTAAATAGACGACGATTTAACGGATCATCGCGAAACTCGGTATTGATCAGGTCAGTTGAGGAGCGCAACAGTCGAGTCGTCTCTGGATCGATTCGTTTAATGCGCTGGTCTCTTCCAATCACTGCAAATAATCGGAGCAGATTTGAGGGAGATTGCGAGAAAACGTCCGGGCGTCGAGCAGCAATTCGATCATCGATCAGCTCAAAGTCATCGTCGATAACAATGGCGTCGCCGGGGTTAGAGTGACGCAGGGTGTTTTCAAAGGTATCAATCAATAGGGCGGTAATGTGTGAAATGGCTTGCACATTTCTAAAGTAAGCTTGCATGAACTGCTCTACCGCGAGCTTACCCTCGTCCTTGAATCCCCACTGGCTGGCCAAGGCGCGCTGATGTTCAAACAGTAGGCGATCTTCTTCCCGCCCTGTCAGTGTATGAAGCGCAAACCGAACGCGACTGAGATAGTCTTGCCCAGCGTCGAGCAGATCAAGCTCTTCTGTGGTCAAAAATTCGCCCGCGGGCAGCCGATCGAGCGACGTACCAAAGTGACGCTGGGCTATCCAGCCAATGACCTGAATGTCCCTAAGGCCACCGGGCGAAGACTTCACGTTGGGCTCCAGACTGTAGCCAGTAAGACCAAACTTTTCGTATCGCGCGGTCTGCTCTTCGATTTTAGCATTAAAGAATGTTGTACTTGGCCAGATATCAGTCGCGTCAATCGCATTGTGAAGCGCGTCTTTGAGTAATGGATCACCGGCTAGTAACCGAGTTTCAAGCAATGTGGTCATGACAGTGACATCGGCGGTCGCCATCTCGATGCAGTCGCTGATGCTGCGCACACTGTGTCCGATGGTCAGTCCTAGATCCCACAGTGAACTGACAAATGCGCTGATGAGCGAGTCCTTAGCGGTCCCCTCGTCGTTCAGAAGAATTAAAACGTCGACGTCAGAGTTCGGAAACAGTGCGCCTCGACCATAGCCTCCAACGGCGATGAGCGATGCTTGGGCCTCGTCTAATTCACAACAATGCCAAAGGCTGATCAGGGCCTTATCAACAGCGTCGCAACGATTACACAGAAGCTCTGTTACCGGGCTAGAAGGGTCAAATCTGGCTGACGTGTCACGAGCTGTCTCGTTAAGCTCGTTCCGTACGTCAGACACTAACTGAGTGAGCGCTGTAGGATTCATGAAATAGGGGTGCTTTGGCTTAGGCCTCTAGTTACGAGATGATCGGCGATTTGGAGCAGTCTGAGCTTGTTTGGATCAGTCGGTAGGCCTCAAAAGGGCAAGTCCTCCGTCGAGCGCTTCGTCAACACTTCACAGCCATCATCGGTGACCGCAATCGTGTGCTCCCATTGCGCGGACAAGCGACCGTCTCTTGTGGTTACGGTCCAGCCATCACGCGTATTGAGCTTCGTATGGCGTTTTCCGGCATTCACCATGGGTTCAATGGTAAACGTCATTCCTTTTTCAAGCACCATGCCAGTGCCTGCTCGGCCGTAGTGAAGCACTTGAGGCTCCTCATGGAAAACTCTCCCTATCCCGTGACCACAATACTCTCTGACGACCGAATAATAGGAAGACTCAGCATACTGTTGTATGACCTGCCCAATGTCGCCAAGGCGTGTTCCGGGTTTCACCAACGCAAGTCCTTTATAGAGACACTCTTGTGTAATGTTAATGAGTCGTTCAGCGTGCGGCGCGACTTTCCCAACTGGGACCATAATACTGGTGTCTCCGTGCCACCCGTCTTTGATGACGGTTACGTCGATATTAATAATGTCGCCATCCTTTAGTACTTTCGTATCGGAGGGGATGCCATGGCAAATGACATCATTGACAGATGTGCAGATCGATTTCGGAAAACCTTTGTAATTGAGCGGTGCGGGGATCGCTTTTTGCGTGGTCACAATGTGGTCGTGGCAAATGCGATCGAGCTCCCCCGTAGAGATCCCGGGAACAACTTGGGGAGCAATCATCTCCAGTACTTCGGCCGCGAGACGTCCCGCTTCACGCATGCCGGCCATGTCTTGTTCTGATTTAATTGATACGTTACTCACGGTGTTTTACCCACGCTTGATGTCATGTTTGGCTGTAAATCTCGGTAGTTTACCGCACTCGAGGCGAGTTATTACAGCAAGAGGCTTCAGCCCTACTTCTACCTATGGTATAAAGCGCGCCGCTTTCGAGTTTACGAAGGCTAATAAGCACGTTCGCTACAAACAAGTTGCCGGGTGCTGGGAGACCAGTTGGACAATTTGAGGGAACGGAAGTTAAACCCAACTTAGAGAACTATTATGACACAAGTAAGCATGCGCGATTTGTTGCAGGCCGGCGCGCACTTTGGCCACCAGACCCGTTTTTGGAATCCAAAGATGGATCAATACATCTTTGGTGCACGCAACAAGATCCACATCATCAATCTGGAGCATACCGTCCCCGCATTTAATGATGCGCTTAAGTTCGTTCACAGATTGGCTGAAAACAAAAACCAAATCATGTTCGTCGGCACAAAGCGTGCTGCGGGTAAAATTATCGAAGAGCAAGCGGCGCGATGTGGCATGCCGTTCGTCAGCCATCGTTGGTTGGGGGGAATGCTCACGAACTACAAAACGATCCGGTCTTCCATCAAGCGTCTTCGTGAGCTTGAAGGGCAAGAGCAGGACGGCACTTTCGACAAGTTGACGAAGAAAGAAGCCCTCATGCGATCGCGCAGTAAGGACAAGCTAGATCGTTCAATCGGCGGTATTAAGGATATGGGTGGTCTACCCGACGCATTGTTTGTGGTCGATGTTGATCACGAGCGCATTGCTATTACTGAGGCCAATAAGCTTGGTATACCCGTTATTGGTATCGTTGACACCAACAGTAACCCTGACGGCGTCGACTACGTAATCCCTGGCAATGATGATGCGATTCGCGCGATCAAGCTCTACGTGTCTGCCGTTGCTGACTCGGTACTTGAGGGCAAGGGTGTGTTGTCAGAAACTCCGGTCGTTGATGAGTTTGTTGAGGTGGTCGAGTCCGCCGAGCCTACGGCGGACCCTGAAGAGTCAGGTGACGCGGAGTAAGTAACAAGTCGCCGCGCTCAGCGCGGCTTTTTTTTATTTGGGCTTCGTTTTTATCGAGGACCACAAGATGATCTTGAGACGTTAAAAAGGGTGAGATAAATGTCTGCTGCATTGGTAAAGGAACTTCGCGAGCGCACTGGATTGGGGCTGCTTGAGTGTAAGAAAGCGCTGGCGGCTGCGGGCGGTGACGTCGAAGTTGCGATTGAGGAGTTGCGAAAGTCGAGTGGTATGAAGGCCGCTAAAAAGGCGGGTCGTACAGCCGCTGACGGCGTTGTTTCCATGAGAATTACTGCGGATGGAACCTCTGGTGTCATTGGCGAGGTGAACAGCGAGACCGACTTCGTTGCGCGCGATGAGAATTTTTTAAATTTTGTTAGTCAGGTGATGGACGCGGCAGTCGCCGCACAAACCGATGACGTGACCGTGATAGCCGGTGGTGATGTTGAAACGTCACGCCAAGCGCTGGTTCAAAAAATTGGTGAGAATATATCGGTCCGCCGTATTGCCGTGCGCTCAACAGACAGTGGTGCTGTGGGTGGCTACGTGCATGGCAATAGCCGAATAGCCGTATTGGTCGAGCTAGAAGGCGGTGACGCGGAACTTGCAAAAGACGTCGCCATGCATGTTGCGGCGGTCAATCCTGCGGTTGTCTCGCCCAGCGATATGCCCGCCGAGTTACTGCAAAAAGAGCGGGAGATCTTCACAGCCCAGGCGGCAGACTCGGGTAAGCCACCAGAGATTGTAGAGAAGATGATCGAAGGGCGAGTGCGCAAGTACTTGTCTGAAAATAGCCTCACTGAGCAGGCGTTTGTAAAAGACCCCGACACGACAGTTGGAAAGCTGGTTTCGGCAGCAGGAGCCCGCGTCGTTGGGTTCACACGGTTTGAAGTGGGCGAGGGAATTGAAGTCGAAAAGGTCGATTTTGCGGCTGAGGTTGCAGCACAGTTAGGAAACTGATGGCCGATTAGGTCAGTACTCATCGTGAGACATTGCGAAGGACGAGAGCATGGCAGCTGAAAAGGTCTACAAACGGATATTGTTAAAGCTGAGCGGTGAGGCGCTGACGGGCGACGAGTCATTTGGCATTGACCCTAAGGTGCTGGACCAAATGGCCTTGGAGATTGGCCAGCTTGTCGGCATTGGAGTTCAGGTCGGACTGGTTGTTGGCGGCGGTAATTTATTTCGTGGTGCTGCGCTCCAAGCTGCGGGCCTTGATCGGGTCACCGGCGATCACATGGGAATGCTGGCGACCGTTATGAACGCACTGGCACTTCGTGACTCACTCGAGCGCTCTAATATTGCAACGCAAGTGATGTCTGCGATTCCAATGAGTGGCGTGGTCGATCACTACGACCGCCGCAAAGCTATTCGGGCGATGTCTCAGGGCGACGTTGTTATTTTCTCGGCCGGCACCGGCAATCCCTTTTTTACAACCGACTCGTCCGCTTGCCTGCGAGGTATTGAGGTCGAGGCCGATATCGTTCTAAAGGCGACTAAGGTGGATGGGGTCTATAACGCTGACCCGATGAAAGACTCGTCAGCAATCAAGTTTGATGAGCTCACTTACGACGACGTTTTAGACAAGAAGCTGGGGGTCATGGACCTGACGGCAATTTGTATGGTCCGAGATCACCAAATGCCGGTTCGCGTGTTTAATATGTCGATGAAGGGCGCGTTGTTGAGTATTGTAAGGGGCGGATCGGAAGGCACGGTGATTCGATAGGGTCTATTGATACACGCACTGTAAATCGGTCGGGAGAGGAAAATGATTGACGACATACAAACCGATGCTGAAGAGCGGATGGACAAGGCACTGGAAGCGCTCGCTCAAAACTTCAATAAGATCAGAACAGGACGGGCGCACCCCAGTATTCTTGACGGAATCCGCATTGATTACTACGGGTCAGAAACGCCACTTAAGCAGATGGCAAGTATCAATGTTGAAGACGCCCGCACACTCGCGGTGAGTGTCTTTGATAAATCCATTACGCCCGATGTAGAAAAGGCCATCATGAAAAGTAATCTGGGCCTTAATCCCTCAACGGCTGGCGACGTTATTCGCATTCCAATGCCCATGCTGACTGAGGAGACTCGGAAGGGTTTTATTAAGCAGGCGCGCGCTGAGGCCGAGTCCGCACGGGTATCGATGCGTAACGCACGTCGTGACGCAAACGGTATGCTAAAGGACCTGGTCAAGGAAAAAGAAATTTCAGAGGACGAGGAACGGCGTGGCCAAGATCAGATTCAGAAGCTGACAGATGTCTACGTGGCGAAGATCGATGCTGCGTTGACGACTAAAGAAGCTGATTTGATGGAAATCTGATCAGTATTCCGGTCTCCCAGTGAATTTACCTACCCATTTTTCAGGCCGCATGCCACAACACATTGCCATTGTGATGGACGGCAATAACCGTTGGGCAAAGAAGCGCGGTGTGCCGGGCCCCATTGGTCACAGAGCGGGTGCCGACGTGGTGAAACCACTGATGTACGCCTGTCGAGATCGCGGTGTCAAAACCCTCACCTTGTTCGCGTTTTCGAGCGAAAACTGGTATCGCCCAGAGGCTGAGGTGCGCGCACTTATGGCGTTACTGTCGCGGTATTTACGGCGTGAAATAAAGCAATTGGCTGAAGACGGGGTCCGGGTTCGGTTTATTGGCCGTCGTGATCGTTTGAGTCCGCGAATTGCGAAGTTATTGGAGTGGTCTGAGCAAGCCACTGCGCACAATACCGATACGACGTTAGTGTTGGCACTCGACTACGGTGGACGTTGGGACGTGAGTGAGGCGGCGTCCGCTTTGGCGCATGACGTGGAAGCTGGAAGGTTGCGGGCTGAGGATATTGACGAAACGTCACTCAGTGCAAGAATGTCATTGGCCGACCAGCCGACGCTCGATCTCTGCATTAGAACCGGCGGTGAATATCGACTGTCTAACTTCTTATTATGGCAAAGCGCTTACGCTGAACTTTGGTTTACTAAAACGTTGTGGCCTGACTTCACCGTCGAAGAGTTGGATGTTGCTATCGAGCATTTCTCGGGACGAGAGCGCCGCTATGGTGGTCGTCCAGCAGAGGCCCATTCTTAATGTTGGCAAAGCGCATTTATACGGCACTGATCTTAATCTCTGTTTTCTTTGTCGCGGTGACACAGTTGTCAGCGAATATGCTCTCTCTTGCTTTTGCCACCGTGGGCGCTACTGGTGCCTGGGAATGGTCGGCGTTGGCCGGTTGGACATCTCGAGTCACACGCGCGGCTTTTGTGATCACGTTTGCGGGTGTTTGCGTTGCTTTTGCGTGGGTTTATGGGCCTGATTTTGCCACTGATGTAACGTTGATTCGGCCGATTCTCGGTTTGGCGTGTTTCGCTTGGTTGGTTCACGCACTGCTCGTGGATAGTTACCCCAAGCTTTCTTTTTTGTGGGGCTCGCGTTTAGTAAGGAGTCTGATGGGGCTTTTTGTTCTGGGGGCTGGCTGGTTTTCACTCTCCTACGTTATGTATTTGCCCAACGGCTGGTTGCTCGTCATCATGCTGGTCATTATGGTCGGAGCGGCCGACGTCTGCGCGTATTTTGTTGGTAAGGCCTGGGGCAAGAACCCACTCGCGTCCGACGTCAGTCCCGCGAAGACGATAGAGGGTTTATGGGGGGGCTTCTTGGGTGTCTTGAGTCTCGCGGGGTTGACCTGGTGGTTGCTGCCGCCGGCCTACGGCTACATTCACCCGGTAGAAATATTCCTGATCGCAGCCTTTTGCTGCAGTGCATCGGTGCTTGGTGACTTGACCGTCAGCATGGTGAAGCGAGAGAGCGGTTGCAAAGATTCGGGGGTGCTTTTGCCCGGTCACGGTGGTGTGCTGGACCGACTCGACAGTATCTGCGGTGCCGCGCCGTTTTTTGCCTTGTCAATCATTTTGGTGGGTTACGCGTAATGCAGCGTGTCTTGGTTCTGGGTGCCACTGGCTCGATTGGAACGAGTACGTTAGACATTATTGAACGACACCCGACGCACTATTATGCCTATGCTTTAGCGGCTAACCGATCGGTGGATGAGATGGAGCAGTTGTGCCTTCGTCACCGTCCTGTGCACGCGGTCATGTTCGATCATGATGCTGCGTTTGCGCTTAAAACACGCTTGGCAGGTGTCGTTGAGACCCAAGTGCATGCGGGCGAAGCGCCGATGGTTGAGCTTGCGAAAAGCGCCGAGGTGGATACCGTGATGGCGGCAATCGTCGGATTTGCAGGGCTATCGGCGGCACTTGCGGCTGCGCAGGCGGGCAAGCGGCTTCTTCTAGCCAATAAAGAGGCACTGGTGAGTGCCGGTCAGATTTTCATGAGCGCTGTGCATGAGGGCGGTGCTTTGCTGTTGCCGGTCGACAGCGAGCACAATGCGATGTTTCAGTGTCTAGAGACAGACGACCTGGCGCGTCCACAAATGGGGCGAGTGGAAAAAATTCTACTCACTGCGTCCGGTGGGCCGTTTCGTGGAAAAAGTCGATCTGAGTTGTTGGATGTCACGCCGGATCAGGCGTGCGCACACCCGAATTGGTCGATGGGACGAAAGATTTCAGTTGACTCTGCCACACTGGTTAACAAGGGCTTGGAGCTGGCAGAGGCGTGCTGGCTTTTCGATCGTAAGCCGTCTGAGATTGAGGTGGTCGTTCACCCGCAAAGTATCGTTCACTCGTTAATACGTTATGTCGATGGCTCGGTATTGGCTCAGTTGGGACAGCCCGATATGCGCACGCCCATTGCGTACAGTCTTTCCTGGCCTGATCGCGTCGATGCGGGAGTTGATGTGCTGGACTTGGTTAAGGTGGGGCGGTTGGATTTTGAGACACCCGATTTGGGTGCCTTCCCGTGCCTAAAGCTTGCGTACCAGGCGATCGAGCTTCCCGGCGGGATGTGTGCGTTCAGTGCAGCTAATGAGATCGCCGTTGATGCCTTTCTCGCGCACCGGATACGGTTCACCGACATTGATCGTGTGATTGAAACAACACTTAATACCGTCGATCTCGCTGAACCAACTGAGCTCAGTGAGGTCAAAGGTCTCGATTATGCAGCGCGAGAGGCTGCCCATGCGGTGGTCGCCGAAATCAAAAGGTGAGAGTGTGATTCAAGGGAGTGCTCAGAAGTAGATGCAAGCATTATTCTCAATATTCATGGCGCTCGTGACGCTGGGTATCCTCGTTACTATTCATGAGTTTGGTCATTATTGGGTGGCACGCCGTTGTGGTGTCCACGTCATACGTTTTGCCGTTGGGTTTGGCCGCCCGTTGCTTGCGCATACAGGTCGCAATGGCACTGAGTTTGCCCTGTGTGCGATACCCCTAGGCGGCTATGTCAAAATGCTTGATGAGCGAGACGCAGAGTCGGGAATTACCGATGAAAATCGCGCGCAATCGTTTAATGCACAGCCCGTTCGCAATAAGCTTGCCATTGTCGCTGCCGGACCCGCGGCCAATTTTGCACTGGCAATACTCGTTCTTTTCGCACTGTTTCTCCGCGGCGAAACGGGTCTTGCGCCGATCATCGAGTCTGTCGAGGTGGGCTCTATTGCAGCCGAGGCAGGTCTTAAAGTAGGGCAGGAGATTGTGGCAGTGGACTCAGAGCCAACCCGCACGGTCCAAAATGTCCGTTTCGCATTACTGCAACGACTGGGCGATACAGGGACCATCGAGATTGCCATTGGTAGCCCGCTGAGTGATGTACAGCAGTCCTATTCGGTCCCTATTAATCGCTGGTTGGGAGACGCTGAAGCTCCGGATCCCACACTCGCGCTGGGTCTGACCTTGGGCGTCTTACCTCTGGCGCCCGTGGTCGGATCGCTTGTTGCCGGTGATGCGGCTGAAGAGGCGGGGTTTGAGGTGGGCGATCGGATTGTCAGCGCCAACGGTGAAGCTATTCAAACCTGGATGCAGTGGGTAAACGTCGTGCGTGCTCGGCCCAGTGAGTCCATTGACGTAGGGATTCTGCGTGACAACCAGCCGATGAGGCTTGATGTCGTGCCTGTATCTCGAACCTCGGGTAATGAGGCGATGGGCGCTGTGGGAATGGGCGTTGTCGTTCCTGAAATACCCGAAGAGCGCATTCGCCGTCAGGGCCACAATCCAATTCAAGCCTTTTCTGCCGCGGTTGAAAGAACCTATTCACTGACGATCTTTACCTTTGATTCGATGTGGAAAATGGTTCAGGGGTTGATCTCCACAAAAAATTTATCAGGGCCTATATCGATTGCACAAGTGGCTGCCAGCACGGCTGAAAGTGGATTTACGACATGGTTGTCCTTTCTTGCGCTGCTCTCCATTTCGCTTGGCGCAATCAACTTGCTGCCAATTCCGGTGCTCGATGGCGGTCACATTGTGTTTCATGCACTGGAAGGGATTTTTGGTCGTCCCGTGCCCGAGCAGGTTCAAATGATGAGTTATCAGCTTGGATTGGCGGCTGTTTTTACCTTAATGATGTTTGCGATCTATAACGATGTGGCTCGACTGTGAGATACTCCCGCGCCTGCGGAGCGGGCACGTGCAATAACACGGTAGTGCCTGGCGATTTACCTGAAAAAAAGCGAAGAAGATGGTACTAAAAAACAAAAATAATTGGTTGAGCACAATACTGAGATCGTTTGCTTTCGCCTCATTAATCGCTGCGGTTACGCCTGCGGCGCTGGCGCAAGTTGAACCTTTTGTCGTCGCGGATATTCGTGTTGAGGGGCTTCAACGAATTGCGCCTGGAAGTGTTTTTGCCGCGCTGCCTGTCAGCGTTGGCGATGTGCTCGATGATGCATCGGTTCGCGCGATCTCCCGTAACTTGTTCTACACCGGTAACTTTGACGATATTTCGGTCGGCCGTGACGGAAATGTTTTAGTGCTGATTGTTGCCGAGCGCCCCAGCATTAGTGAGATCACGATTGACGGCAACAAAGCGATTGAGACCGAGGCATTGCTCGACGGGCTTAAGGGCGCAGGTCTTGCGGTCGGTCAGGTTTTTCAACGATCAACGCTGGACGGCATGCAGCTTGAGCTGTTGCGTCAGTACGTTATTCAGGGACGCTACGACGCTTCGATCGACTCTGAGGTGATTCCTGAGCCCCGTAATCGAGTCTCTATCAGCATAGACATCGACGAGGGTACGGTATCGAAGATTAAGCACATCAACATCGTGGGTAATGAGGTGTTCGGTGATGAAACGCTACTTGAAAACTTCGAGCTTCAAGTGGGTGGCCGGTTTTCTTTTTTCTCAAGTGCCGACAAATACAGTAAAGAAAAGCTCGAGTCCGACCTTGAGTCGCTGACGAGTTACTACCAAGACCGTGGCTATCTGCAGTTTGAGATCGAGTCAACGCAGGTCGCTGTATCCCCCACTAAGGATGCGGTTTACATCACGGCAAATGTGGCGGAAGGGGATCTATTCACGATCACGGATGTCGATTTGTCCGGTGATCTCGTACTTCCCGAGGCGGATTTATCGCGGTTTTTATTGGTCGCGCCCGGGCAAGTCTTTTCTCAGCAGTTAGTCACCAGTACGGAAGAGTACCTAACCCGACGATTGGGGAACGAGGGCTATAACTTTGCGAAGGTGACCGGCATCCCAGAAGTGGGTGATGGCGAGGCTGAAGTGGCGCTTAAGTTTTTTGTTGACCCGGGTAGACGCACGTACGTCCGCCGGATTAATTTTACCGGCAATGATCGAACGGCCGATAACGTCTTGCGCCGAGAAATGCGTCAAATGGAGGCGGCCCCAGCGTCTGCGTCTGCCATTGAGCAGTCGCGTATTCGACTGGAGCGACTTGGATTTTTCAGCTCGGCGGAAGTTGAAACGGTCGAGTTGCCGGGATATGACGACGTTGTGGACATTGACTTCTCGGTCGAGGAGCAGAGCTTTGGTTCTATTGGCGGTAGTTTGGGCTACTCACAATGGGCGGGACTGATTCTTGGTCTGAATTTGCAGCAGAATAATTTTTTAGGTACGGGTCGCCAAGTCGGACTTAATTTGAATTCATCGGCCTATCAAAGTGTTGCAAGTATCAATTACAGCAACCCCTACTTTACCGAGGATGGTGTGAGTCGCGGTTTTAGTCTGTTCTACCGAAAAACTGACCTTTCCGAAATTAATGTTGCGAGCTACACCACCGATACAGTGGGTGCGACCATGACGTTTGGTTACCCCATCAGTGAGACACAGCGATTGGGTTTTAATTTGGGTATTACAGATACTCAAATCACCTCAGGTCAGTACGCGGTGCAAGAGATTCGTACGAGTCCGCGGCTGATTCCCGGTATAGAGCAATACTACGTATCGACGCGACAGTTTGATGGCACTTTTTCGGGGCCCGAAGAACTTTTTCCTATTACTGACCTTCCCGCTGATGCTTTCGCAACCATTGCCTCAGATGGCTTCTTAGATGAAAACGGTGATGCGTTTACGAACTGGTCAGTGACGGGTTCGTACGTTCAATCAACCCTGAACCGAGGCCAGCTGGCCACACGCGGTATGTCCAACTCTTTGTCGGCACAGCTTTCGTTGCCTGGCTCTGATCTAGAGTTCTTCAAAATTAACTATCGTGGCGAAATGTACCTTCCCATTTATGGGGAATTCACCTTTCACTTACGTGGTGAGGTGGGCTACGGAGACGGCTATGGCGATACCACGGAGCTGCCGTTTTACGAGCACTTTTACGCCGGCGGCTTTGGGAGTGTTCGCGGATTTGAGACGAACACATTGGGGCCGCGCAGCACACCTCCGGTGCTGTATCAGACCGGTTTCGCGACGACTGGGGTTGATGAGGACGGCGTGCCCACTGAGGTTGGTGGTTCAGACGGACGAGGTTTTGGTTACGTTGTGAATCCTGAGACCGGTGAAATTGAAACCCAGCAGGTTTTCCTCGGACGTCGCCCAGACCCCTTCGGCGGCAATGTGGTGATCGAGGGCTCGGCAGAAATTTTGTTCCCCATGCCGTTTGTCAAAGACCGACGATCCATTCGTTCCGCATTGTTCCTAGACGCTGGTAATGTATTCAACACGAATTGTCGTGAAAATCAGATTAATTGTTTTGGTGTTGATGCCGGCGAATTGCGATACTCGGTGGGTATCGGTGTAACGTGGCTCAGCGGCTTCGGGCCACTAACGTTCGCTATTGCCAGACCGCTCAATGCCAGCGAGACTGACCGAAGAGAATCATTCCAATTCACGCTGGGGCGTGGATTCTAATAACTAACCAGGAGGTTATACCCAATGTTGTTTCGCACAATCGCCGTCATGGCACTGTTGGTTGCATCGACCGTAGCTCATGCTCAGGGTCGCATTGCTGTCGTAGACCTAGAGCAGGCAATTCTTCAGACTGATTATGCCCAGCAACGGCTGAGTGAATTCGAAGCCGGAGACGCCTTCGCTGAAGACAAGGCTGAATTTGACAGCCTCAAAGCTGAACTGGACACGTTGGTGCAAGACTTTCAGCGCGACCAAGCTGCAATGAGCGACGATGAGCAGGTTGCCGCTCGTCAGAAGCTTGCAAGTAAGAATGCTGATCTTGAATACGTTGCGAAGAAATTGCAGTCCCTGCAACAGACAAATGCGCAGCGCGTTTTTCAAGAGCTTGTCCCCTCGGCGAGGCAGGTGTTGGGCGAAGTTATTGAAACCGATCAAATTGGACTGCTATTGCAGGCCCAATCGGTTATTCACGCTGATCTTGGCTACAACATCACTGCAAAGGTCACCGACAAGCTGAACCAGCAACCGAAAGAGTAAAATGCCAACGCTAGGCGACATCGCCAAGGCACTGGATCTGCCGTTTAAAGGTGACCCAGAGGTGTCATTGGTGCGCCTAGCGCCTCTTGATTCAGCGAAGGAGGGGGCGCTTTCTTTTGTTGCGCAGAAAAAGTTTGTCAAACAACTGAGTGGTTCCCTCGCATCCGCGGTGATCTGCCCACAAAGTTGGGCCGTCGATTTTCCAGGCGCGATCATTTACAGCGATAACCCCTACGCTGATTTTGCGCGTGCGACCCACATTTTTGATAACCGACCCGTCAGGGCACCCGGTGTCCACGACACGGCCGTTGTTGCACCGTCTGCAACCTTAGGGGCTAATCTCACCATAGGGGCAGGCGCTGTTATCGAAGCGGATGCTGTCATTGGTGACAATGCTTGGATTGGGCCCAATGCTTGGGTCGGTGCGGGTGCGCAGGTGGGGAGAGATTCCGAACTGCGGGCAGGTGTCTGTGTTTATCACGGCGTGTCTCTGGGACACTCCTGCCTTGTTCATGCGAACACGGTGATCGGGTCAGACGGCTTTGGGTTCGCACCCACCGAGCAGGGGTGGCAGAAAATTTTACAGTTGGGCAGTGTGCAGATTGGTGATCGTGTTGAAATTGGTGCGGGCTGTGCGATTGATCGCGGTGCACTTGAAGACACGGTCATCGAGGATGACGTGATCATTGATAACCTAGTGCACATTGCCCATGGCGTGCACATCGGTGCCCAGTCCGCGATTGCCGGTCAAGTCGGCTTCGCCGGAGGTGCCGTACTGGGCGAGCGTTGCACCGTGGGTGGTCAAGCTGGGTTTGCGGGACATTTGCGGGTCGCTAGTGACGTTCATATTGGCGGTCAGGGACGTGTGGCACGCAGTATTGACACGCCCGGGCATTACGCGTCTGGCACGGGATTAATGCCCACTCGAGATTGGGCGAGAAACGCGGCGCGTTACGAGAGGCTCAATGACATGGCCAAACGGATTGATGCCCTTGAGAAGTCAATGGTTGAGAAACCCAGTAGTGATTGAAAGGATTAGACCTTGATGATGAATATTGAAGACATCCGGCGACACCTTCCCCATCGATACCCCTGTTTATTTGTTGATCGTGTCGTGGCGCTAGAGCCCGGGGTGTCTATAGAGGCTTATAAAAACCTCAGTATTAACGAGCCCTTTTTTGATGGTCATTTTCCGGAAAACCCCGTTTTCCCCGGCGTCTTGTTGGTCGAGGCGATGGCTCAGGCCGCAGGTATTTTGGGCTTTGTGACCATGGGTAAAACGCCTGAAGATGGCTCGATTTATTACCTTGTTGGTGTTGATAAGCTGAGATTTAAGCGGCCCTGCGTACCGGGCGATCGTGTGGTGCTACAAGCATCTATTGTCAGTGAAAAGCGGGGTATCTGGAAGTTTGATGTTCGCGCGTCGGTGGACGGAGAAACAGCCGCCACCGCGACGATACTGTGTGCGGATCGCTGATCAGTGATTCACGCGACCGCCATCGTTGACCCTACTGCGGAGATTCATCCGTCAGCTCAGGTCGGCCCGTACTGTGTCATCGGTGCCGATGTCGTGGTGGGCGAGGACACGATTATCGAGCCCCACGTTGTGATTAAGGGGCCCACGACAATCGGTGCCCGTAATCATATTTTCCAGTTCAGCTCTATTGGTGAGTCGACTCCTGATCTGAAATACAAGGGCGAGGCGACCACCTTGACCATTGGCAACGATAATGTGATTCGAGAGAGTGTGACGATCCATCGGGGGACAATTCAGGATCGCGGTGATACGTCGATTGGCAACAGTAACTTGATTATGTGCTACGTACACATAGGGCATGACAGTGTCGTCAAGAACCACACGATTTTGGTCAACAATACAGCCCTCGCCGGTCACGTGGTTGTCGACGACTGGGCGATCCTGTCGGGTTACACGCTGGTGCATCAGTTTTGTAAAATTGGCGCGCACAGTTTTAGCGGTATGGGTACGGCGATCGGTAAGGACGTTCCTGCCTACGTCACAGTATCCGGCAGCCCTGCTGAGGCACGAACCATTAATTCCGAGGGACTGCGGCGTCGAGGGTTCAGTGACGGAACGCTGGCAGATCTGAGACGGGCCTTTAAATTGGTGTATCGTCAGGGTCTAACGCTCGATGTGGCGATTGACAGACTGGGAGAAATGGCTGTGGAAACGCCTGAGATTGAGCCTCTGCTTGAGTCTCTCAAATCATCTGAGCGCGGTATCGTCAGGTAATGGTTCAAGCGCATCACATTGGCGCTGTCGCGGGTGAAAAAAGTGGGGATATTTTAGGCGGTGCTGTTCTCAGGGAAATGAGCTACCGCAATGATCGTCTTGAATTTACAGGGATTGGTGGTGAGCTTATGGCGCTCCATGGGCTTAAAAGCCTTCATGACATGGAGCGCTTATCAGTCTTTGGCCTCGTCGAGCCGCTTAAACGACTGCCTGAGCTCTTGTCGATCAGGCGCGGCGTAAAACAGCACATGTTGCAGACACAGCCGGCGCTGTTTCTTGGTATCGACAGTCCTGATTTTAATCTGTCGCTAGAGCGTTCACTGAGGTCCAAGGGGATCAAGACGGCGCATTTAGTCAGCCCGTCGGTGTGGGCCTGGCGTCCGGGTCGCATTCACAAAATTAAAAAGTCAGTCGATTTAATGCTCTGTCTGCTGCCCTTTGAGCGAGATTTTTATATTGATCACGGGGTGAAAGCGGTCTGTGTCGGTCACCCTCTGATTGAGGATCTTTCGGCGATGCCCGATCAGCACACCGCGCGCAAATATTTAGGACTGTCGCAATCGGGGAAAGTGCTCGTCTGCATGCCCGGCAGTCGTGCCAGCGAGATCGAGCATCTCGCACCGGTGTTTGCTCAGGTGATTATGAAGCTTCTTGCGACAGACAGTCAGCTCCAAGTGGTCGTTCCCGCAGCCTCGGCCGAGCGACTCGACCAAATCAACCATTTTATGCCGATTGAACACGACCGATTCATCGTCATTGAAGGGCAAAGCCGGTTGGCTATGGTCGCTTCTGATTCCGTGCTGTGCGCGTCGGGCACCACGACGCTCGAGGCGATGCTCATTGGACGGCCAATGACGATTGCTTACCGGATGGGCTGGCTTTCTTGGCAAATTTTAAGTCGTTTAGTGACTATTCCATACGTGGGGCTTCCCAATGTCATCGCGGGCACCGAGATCGCACCGGAATTCTTGCAGGGGGAGGCGACGGCAGAGAATCTATATCGATCAGTATTGGATACATTTGGTGATGCAGGCGATCATCAGAAAGCGCGATTTGCAGAGTTGAGTGACAGTATTGGCAGCGACTTTGCCGTGCGGTCAGTGGACGCCTTGGAAGAGTTGTTGAACCATGATCGGACCTGAGCTTGTCATGGTTGCTGGTTGTGATGAAGTGGGCCGAGGTCCGCTGGCAGGCGACGTGGTCGCAGCCGCCGTTATCCTCGGGGACGAGCTCCCGCAAGGTTTGAACGACTCCAAAAAGCTCTCGGAACGAAAACGCGAAGCGCTGTTTGAGACGATCAAGCAGACTGCGGTGTGCTGCGCCATTGGGCGCGCAAGTGTTGAAGAAATCGATCGGCTGAATATTTTGAACGCGTCGCTACTCGCCATGAAACGTGCGGTTGAGTCGCTCCCGGTCAGGCCCGATCACATTCTAGTCGATGGGAATAAACTACCGAACTGGAACTTTACAGCAGAGGCTATCGTCGGTGGTGATGGCTCCGTGCCCTGTATTAGCGCCGCATCGATCATTGCTAAAGTCACCCGTGATCGTGAGATGAAGGCGCTTGATGAAGCCTACCCAGGTTACGGTCTAGCAAAGCACAAAGGGTACCCAACCGCTCAACACCTTGAGGCGTTGCAACACCTTGGTATTGCGCCGATACACCGCAAAAGTTTTGCACCCGTTGCACGTATGCTAGACGGCGAAGACGAGGTTTAATAGCAACCATGACCCCTTCATTTGTCCATCTGCGCGTTCATTCAGAGTTTTCCCTCGTGGACGGCCTGGTGCGTGTTGGCCCCCTTATGAAGTCGGTGTCGGCCGCCGAAATGCCGGCAGTCGCGGTGACAGATCGGACTAACTTTTTTGGTCTAATCAAGGCGTATAAGGCGGCTGAGCGCGAGGGTGTCAAGCTTATCGTTGGGGCAGATTTTCAGCTTTTGGAGGATGATGAGCGTCGCAGTCAAGTGACGTTTCTGGCTCAAAATCATAGGGGATATCGCAATCTCACTATTCTTATTTCACGTGCGTATCAAGAAGGCCAAGTCCTTGGGAAACCCTTGCTTCGCCGGGAGTGGATAGAGCCGCAGCGCGACGGTCTTCTCGTTTTGTCTGGGGGGCGCAAAGGCGATGTAGGTCAGCATTTACTGGCAGGTCGAGACCAGGAAGCCAAGACCGCGCTGACCTGGTGGATGGATCATTTTCCCGATCGTTTTTATTTGGAGCTTCAGCGAACCGGCCGTGAGTACGAAGAGGACTATTTGCATGCGGCCGTTGCATTGGCTGAGCAGCATGAGTGCCCCGTGGTTGCGACAAATGAAGTGTGTTTCCTCCGTCCGGGCGAGTTCGACGCGCATGAGGCACGTGTGTGTATTGGCGACGGGCGGACCTTGAACGACCCTCGTCGCGCGCGCCACTACTCTGAGCAGCAGTACCTGAAGTCGTCAGAAGAGATGTTGGCGTTGTTCGCGGACATCCCTGAGGCCATCGAGAACACCGTACACGTTGCGTCACGATGCACGCTTGAGATCGAGCTGGGTAAGGCCTACTTACCGGACTTTCCAACCCCTGCGGGAGTGAGTATTGAGCAGCACCTAGAGGATTTGTCGAACGAGGGACTCGATCGACGTTTAGAACAGCTCAGCGTTACGCAGGAGTCAACGTATCGTGACCGCCTCAAGTTCGAGCTAGGCGTAATTAATCAAATGGGTTTCCCCGGTTATTTCCTCGTTGTGATGGACTTTATTCGCTGGGGAAAGGTCAATGGGATCCCCGTCGGACCGGGCCGCGGTTCCGGCGCAGGCTCGTTAGTGGCTTACGCGCTTGAGATTACCGATGTCGACCCTATCGAATACGACTTACTGTTTGAGCGCTTTCTCAACCCTCAGCGGGTTTCGATGCCTGACTTCGACGTCGACTTTTGTATGGACCGGCGTGATGAGGTCATTGACTACGTAGCCAATACCTATGGACGCGATGCGGTGTCGCAGATCATCACCTTCGGCACAATGGCAGCCAAGGCGGTTGTTCGTGACGTGGCACGTGTGCAAGACAAGCCATACGCCCTCGCCGATAAGATGTCCAAGCTCATACCTTTTGAGGTTGGAATGACCCTCGAAAAGGCGCTGGAGCAGGAAGAACAACTGGTCAACCTGTTACAGGAAGACTCTGCCGCGCAAGAAATTTGGGACATGGCGGTCCAGCTTGAGGGCTTAACTCGAAACGCCGGTAAGCACGCGGGTGGCGTCGTCATTGCACCCTCAAAGCTCACTGATTTCTCTCCACTCTTTTGTGACGAAGAAGGCCAAGGGCTGGTCACTCAATACGATAAGAATGATGTTGAGGACGCCGGGCTCGTAAAGTTCGACTTTTTGGGGTTGCGGACGCTCACTATTATTGACTGGGCAGTTGCCATGATTAATCAGCGCAATGATCTTGAGGCGCCAGTTGATATTAAACAGATTCCGTTAGACGACGGTGACGTTTACCGCCTCCTTCAAAGTGCTCGAACGACGGCGGTATTTCAGTTAGAAAGTCGTGGCATGAAGGAGTTGATCAAAAATCTCCGCCCCGATTGCTTTGAGGACATTATTGCGCTGGTCGCGCTGTTTAGACCCGGGCCACTTCAATCGGGCATGGTGGAAAACTTTATCGATCGCAAGCACGGCCGAGAGCGAGTGTCCTATCCTGATGTGCAATACCAGCACGAGTGGTTGAAGCCCATTCTTGAGCCGACTTACGGCATCATTTTGTACCAGGAACAAGTGATGCAGATTGCTCAAGAACTTGCAGGTTACACGCTCGGTGGTGCAGATCTACTTCGACGCGCGATGGGTAAGAAGAAGCCCGAAGAAATGGCGAAGCAGCGCTCAGTTTTCGAAGACGGTGCTAAAGACAAGGGTGTGGACCCCACGCTTGCAATGAAGATCTTCGATTTAGTGGAAAAGTTTGCGGGCTACGGTTTTAACAAGTCGCACTCTGCTGCGTATGCCTTGGTGAGCTATCAAACGGCCTGGTTGAAATGCCATTATCCAGCCGAGTTTATGTCCGCGGTCATGAGTTCTGAAATCGACAATACGGACAAGCTCCTTAGCTTGCGCGACGAGTGTAAGCGCATGGGGTTGACGGTTAGGGCGCCAAATGTGGGTGAGGGGCGACTGCACTTTTCGGTGAATAAAGAGGGCCATATTGTATACGGGTTAGGCGGCATAAAAGGACTGGGAGAAGGCCCCATTGATGATTTGATTGCCGCGCGGACCGAACGATCATTTGAAGATCTCTTCGATCTTTGCAGTCGGACAGACCCGCGTAAAGTCAATCGCCGCGCGCTTGAAGCATTGATTAAAAGTGGCGCACTTGATGAGCTCGGGGCCGACCGCGCTGTCTTGATGTCTGCACTTGACGACGGTTTGCGCGCCGCCGAGCAGTCCGCTGCAAACGAAGCCGCTGGTATGGGGGACTTGTTCGGTGAAGTTGTTCCAAGCTCTGAGGGCGGAGATCCCTATCGCGATCATCGTAGAGCGCGCTCTTGGACCTTACGCGACGTGCTCGCTGGTGAGAAAGAGAGTCTTGGGAGTTTTCTCAGTGGACACCCAATGGACGAGTTTGAGCAGGAGGTGCGCAAGTTCTCGCCACGCTGTATTCGTGAGCTCACTACGGGAAGCAAGCAGTGGGTTGCGGGTTTGATCGTAGACGTTCGGCTGGTAAAAACGCAGCGCGGCACCATGGCTGTATTGCAACTTGATGACGGCACAGGACAAATCGAGGCCACGGCCTACAGCGAGGTCTACGAAACGCATCGAGAGCTCTTAATAAAGGATCAGATTGTCTTAGCGGATGGTCGACTCCAAGTGGATGATTTTCGAGGACAGCTATCGCTGCGTGCCAAATCGTTTACCACACTCGAAATGGCACGGACTTCTCGGGTACGTGAGCTAAAGCTCGAGCTGCATGCGGACGCTATACAAGGAGGGGTTAGCGCGGAATTGAAGCGTGCATTTAGCGGGTCTAACGGTGAATGTCCCGTTGTAGTACAGTATAGACAGCCGGCAGGGTCGGCTATTGTCCGGCTGGGAGATTGCTGGCGAGTGACTCCTACAGATACGCTTCTCGACCAACTCAAAGAGATCATAGGTCACGAGGCGGTGGAGGTGGTTTATGAACGCTAAATTGCTTGTGATTGCCGTGCTGGTTTCTTTTTTAATGGGATGTTCGCAGCGCCCCGAGTGCTCGACTTCAGCCGGTGACATGACCGCTCCCAGTGCCGGGTGTTTGGTGGTGAGTGATGGCGACCTGTTGCTTGTGAAGTCCATGGGTGGTTTTTATGGTCCCCCCGGTGGCTCGGTTGATCCACGCGAGTCCGCGCAGTGTGCGGCAGAGCGAGAGACTTGGGAAGAAGCGGGTGTTGTGGCCAAGGCGGGTGAGCTGGCGGCTGAGTTTGATAATGGGTTTCACTTGTATTGGTGCGAGTCGTTGTCTGGCCGCGCGATCGATATTTCACGGCCGCTAGAGATACAGCATGCTGATTGGTTCGATCCCGAGCTGTTCCAACATTTAAAGTGGCGATACCGAGGACAAGGAGTGGCCATTGAGGAATTGATGGCCAGTCGATAAACGATGACTGAAATTGAACTTCAAGCCGCGGCGTTTCGTCGCCTAGTTGCCCACCTTCAAGAACGCACCGACGTGCAGAATATTGACTTGATGAATTTGGCGGGGTTCTGTCGAAACTGCCTGTCTAAGTGGTATGCCGAGGCGGCCAGTGACGCTGACTTGCAATTGACCAAAGACGAGGCGCGTGAAATCGTCTACGGCATGCCCTACGACGCTTGGAAAGAACGCTTTCAGACGTCGCTTCCAGAAGATCGGTAGTCGCAGTTAAAGAGTCTGCGCGTGGGTTATGCCCTCACGCAGGCTCAAGATAACTTTCAATGCTCGGGCAACTGCAAATGAGGTTGCGGTCCCCGTAGACATTGTCGACTCGGTTTACGGGTGCCCAGTATTTATCCCCCCGAAGTGAGCTCACTGGCCAGACGGCCTGTTCTCGCGAGTAAGGCCGATTCCAGTCCGAGGCGGTGACGTCGTCGAGTGTGTGCGGCGCATTTTTGAGCGGATTATTAATCGGATCAAAGCGGCCATCCTCGACCGATCGAATCTCCTCTCGAATCGCCAGCATGGCATCGCAAAAACGATCGATCTCGTTCAATGACTCTGACTCTGTCGGCTCAATCATGAGGGTCCCCGCAACAGGGAACGACATGGTGGGCGCATGGAATCCGTAGTCGATCAAGCGCTTGGCAACATCCTCCTCGGTGATGCCGCTTCGCTCCTTTAGGGGTCGAATATCGATAATGCACTCGTGCGCCACGGTCCCTTGTCGCCCCGTGTACAATACATCGAAGAAGCCTTTGAGGCGCTGAGCAATATAGTTGGCGTGGACAATCGCAGTGCGACTGGCTTCGGTCACACCGTCGCTGCCCATCATGGCGATGTACATCCAAGAAATGGGCAGGATGGAGGCGCTACCAAAGGGCGTTGCAGAGATCACATTATTGTTTGCATCGAGGCCTTCTTGCGGCACCACGACCGAGGACGGTAGGTAAGGCGCGAGATGCGCGCCAACGCCTATTGGCCCCATGCCCGGGCCACCGCCACCGTGGGGTATGCAAAACGTCTTGTGCAGGTTGAGGTGCGACACATCAGCACCAAATTTCCCAGGTCCAGCCAGGCCGACGAGCGCGTTAAGATTGGCGCCGTCGACATAAACCTGCCCGCCATGCTCGTGAATGAGGTCACACAAATCGACGATCGAGGTCTCGAAGACCCCGTGGGTTGAAGGGTAGGTCACCATGATAGCGGCCAGATATTCAGAATGTGATTCTGTTTTTTCCTTCAGGTCGTGCATGTCAACATTACCATTGTCGTCACAGGCGACGAGCACGACTTTCATTCCTGCCATAACGGCACTTGCGGGATTAGTGCCGTGTGCTGATGTTGGAATCAAGCAAATATTACGATGCGCTTCGCCCCGTGAGCGATGGTAGCGCCTTATCGCCATAAGGCCCGCGTATTCGCCCTGCGCGCCGGAGTTAGGTTGCAAGGACATTGCGTCGTAGCCCGTGCATTCGGTCAGCCACTGCGACAATTCGTTGAGCATTGCAGTGTAGCCTTTGACCTGCTCAGCCGGTGCAAACGGGTGCATGCGCGCAAACTCAGGCCACGAGACCGGAATCATTTCTGCAGCCGCATTAAGTTTCATGGTGCAACTGCCCAAGGGAATCATTGAGCGGGTCAACGAAATATCTTTGTTTTCAAGCCGCTTGAGATATCGAAGCATCTCCGTTTCCGTCCGGTAGTCTTGAAACAGTGGATGGCTGAGATAATCCATCTTACGCAGAAGGTTGTCAGGAATCCCTGAAGCACCGAAGATGGGTTCGACACCGAAAATGTTAGCGAGCGTCGCAAGGTCTTCGGTCGTCGTGGTTTCATCGAGCGATACGCCCAAACACGAGGCACTGATGCTCCGGCAGTTGTAACCGTTGTCAGCCGCACGTTGAAGAACTGCCGGCGTGTCGTCGACCTCGACACACAGCGTATCGAACCAGGAGTCGTTAAGCACCTTCAAGCCCCCACTGCGCAGTGATGCGGCGAGTGAAGAGGTCATTGCATGCACTCGCTCGCCAATCGCTCTGAGGCCGTCGGGACCGTGGTGCATAGCGTAGAGGCCGGCCATGATGGCCAGGAGTGCTTGAGCGGTACAAATGTTGCTGGTCGCTTTCTCCCGTCGAATGTGTTGCTCACGCGTTTGCATGGCCATTCGCAGCGCTTGACGCCCCTTGCTGTCTATGGAGACGCCGATAACGCGCCCCGGAAGAGAGCGCTTAAACTCCTCGCGGGTTGCAAAAAATGCAGCGTGTGGTCCACCGTAACCCATCGGGACGCCAAATCGTTGCGAGCTACCGAGCACAACGTCGGCGCCCATCTCGCCCGGAGGCTTTAAAACGGTCAGGGCCAATAGGTCGGTGGCGACGCCAAACAAGATGTTCTTCTCATGACAGGCTGAAATCGCGTGGGAAAGATCGCGGACGTGACCCAAGGTTCCCGGGTATTGCGCCAATAAACCGAAGGCGTTGTCGACATCTGCGGTGCATTCCGGGGGAATAATCTCAACAGTGATGTTCAGTGGCTCTGCACGTGTTTGAATGAGCGAGATGGTTTGTGGGTGACAATCGCTGGTGACGATAAAAGTGGCGGACTTGGACTTTCGATTCATACGATGCATCAGTGTCATCGCCTCCGCTGCCGCAGTGGCTTCATCAAGCAGCGATGCATTGGCGAGCGGCATGCCGGTGAGATCAATCACCATTTGCTGGTAGGTCAAAAGAGTCTCTAATCTTCCTTGCGAAATTTCGGGCTGGTAAGGGGTGTACGCTGTGTACCAGCCAGGATTTTCAAAGACATTTCTCAGTAATACGGGCGGCGTAATCGTGTCGTAATAGCCCATTCCAATGCAGCTACGAACAACCTTGTTTTGGTCCGCGTAGGTACGAAGCTTGAGCAGGGCCTCGTTCTCAGTCAGGGCAGGAGGTAGCGTCAGCGGCTGGTCCAACTTAATATTGTCGGGCACTGCGGTGGCAATGAGCTCATCCACACTTTGGAATCCTACACTCGTTGCCATTTCGGCCTGCTGTGCCGCTGTTGTCCCAATATGTCGGTTTTGAAAACGATTTTTTGTATCGTCAAACATGGACCTGCCCCCCCGGCGAAGTTAAGCAAAAGATGTTAGCACTCTGGAGACTTAAGTGGCGGTCAGTCCTTGGTAATTGTGAGTTTGACAGGTCGTCAGTCGTTGCTTAGCGGTAGGAAATCGAGTGAACAAACCACTCGCTACTGCCCTCAGGGTTGTTGACAACGACCGTGTCTCCGGGCGCTTTTCCGAGAAGCGCTTTTCCCAGGGGGGAGTCGCAGCTTAAAAGGCCCGAACGCACATCAAACTCATCAGGACCGACCAGTCGATACTCGTGAGACACACCGGCCTCGTCTTCCAAACGCACCCATCCGCCAAAATATACTTTGTTCGTATCGGTAGGCTTTGAGTCTACGACCGTGAGTTCATCCAGTCTTTTTTGCAAAAAGCGAACGCGGCTGTCGATTTCTCTCAGGCGTTTTTTTCCGTAAATGTAGTCGCCATTTTCGGATCGATCGCCATTAAGCGCAGCGGCATGAACGACGGCCGTGACTTGAGGTCGCTCGATCTTCCACAACTGATGTAACTCATGGCGAAGCTGCGTCGCACCTTCGGGGGTGATGTAGGGTGATCCTTTGATGCGTGGTACTTGGTATCGAGACATCGACTCTCCAAATTGAGTCCTGCCAGGGTATGGCTATGGATTCATCAGCGCCCTTGAGAGACTATATTGTGCACTTTGAACGGATACTATCATGCGATCTTTGACTGTCTTTACGCTCCTCTTTTTACTCTATTCACTGCCCGTTATGGCGTCGGAAGCCCCATGTCCCGAGCTTAAGGGCGACTTTATACCCGGCGGATTGGTGTGGGGGCGTGTTGAGCCGGGGAGTCAGTTACGTTTTGTTAAGATCGATGTGCCGGTATTGTCCGATGGGTCCTTTGTTCTGGGGCTGGGTCGAGACGCTGCGACGCAGGTCGATTTGGTGATTAACGAGCGACAGACCTGCACATTTGAGTTGGCAACGCGCGAGTATCGGATTTCGAGGGTTGAAGGCGTTCCTCAGCGGACCGTGACGCCCCCTGAAGGGCAGCTGGTGCGTATACGCAAAGAGCGGCAGCTGGTGCGGGCGGCGAAAGCGCGGCGGATAGAAAATGAAGGGCACCTAAAAGCGGTGCTGTCGGGACTGAGTTGGCCAGCGACGGGTCGTATTAGTGGGGTTTATGGCAGTCAGCGCTTTTATAACGGAACGCCGGGTAATCCACATTACGGCGTTGATATTGCGAGGCCAATGGGCACACCGGTACACGCGCCAGGTCCGGGCGTGGTCACATTGGCTGAGCCCGATCTTTTCTATTCGGGTGGCACAATTATTCTCGATCATGGCTATGGATTAAGTTCATCATTTCTCCATATGAGTCAGATTGATGTTCGCGTCGGCGACGTTCTTGAAACTGGGGATATCATGGGTGCGATTGGCGCGACCGGCCGTGCTACTGGACCTCATCTGGATTGGCGAATGAGTTGGTTTAATCAACGTGTGGATCCACAGTTGCTCGTCCCACCCATGCCCTAGTGGGCAGAAGCGCGTATACTTCAGGGCTGCCGAAAAGGAGATTTTTGTGCTCGATAAAAAGTTATTGCAAATATTGGTTTGTCCTGTAACGAAGGCACCCCTGAGTTACGATGAGACACGCCAAGAGTTGGTTTGTAAGGCGAGTGGTTTGGCCTACCCTGTGCGCGATGGTATTCCGGTGTTACTCGAGGGTGAAGCACGCGCGTTGAGCGCCGACGAGAAGTTGGGGTAAACCCAGTGCAAGACACTATTTTTGGAAAAATCACGCGCGGCGAAATACCGACTGATTTTTTGTACGAAGACGATCTTTGTGTGGTCATTAGTGACCTGTACCCACAAGCACCTACCCACGTTCTTATTATCCCACGACAGCCGATTGCGATGCTGAGTGCGGCAGGCGAAGATGATCAGGCGCTCTTAGGGCACCTGTTGCTTGTTGCTGGCAAAATGGCAAAGCAACTGGGTGTGGAAGACGCCTTCAGACTTGTGATTAATAATGGTGAAGGGGGTGGCCAAACAGTGTTTCATCTTCACCTGCACCTGTTGGCCGGTCGCGACATGAAAGAAGGCGAGTTAGCGCAGGGCTTGGCGCCATAATTTTCTGTACGTTATTTGATTTGTAGAGACCCAACGCATGAAAACTGCTGACATTCGAGAAGCGTTTCTGTCGTACTTTGAGCGGCAGCAGCACACGCGTGTTGCTTCCAGCTCCCTAGTACCGCACGACGATCCCACGTTGTTGTTCACGAACGCGGGAATGAACCAATTTAAAGACACATTTTTGGGTGTGGAAACGCGTGATTATCATCGCGCGGTATCGAGTCAGCGATGTGTGAGAGCTGGCGGGAAACACAACGATCTCGAAAACGTGGGTTACACCGCTCGGCACCATACCTTTTTCGAAATGTTGGGTAATTTTAGTTTCGGCGACTATTTCAAGCGAGAAGCCATCAATTTTGCATGGACTTTTTTGACAGAGGAGCTGCAGCTCCCCAAAGACAAGCTCTGGGTGACCGTTCACATCTCAGACGATGAAGCCGCCAAGATTTGGATTGACGAGATAGGGGTGGATGCGAACCGGTTGTCTCGGTTAGACGAAGACAACTTTTGGCAGATGGGTGATACCGGCCCCTGCGGTCCAAGCTCTGAGATTTTTTACGACCACGGGGCTGATGTGCCCGGTGGCCCGCCTGGATCTCCTGACGATGATTTGGATCGTTACATTGAAATTTGGAACTTGGTATTCATGCAGTACAACCGAGACAGCTCGGGTGAGCTCCATGCCTTGCCCGCGCCCTCAGTTGATACAGGAATGGGGCTCGAGCGCATTGCGGCCGTACTCCAAGGTGTTCACAACAATTACGACATTGATCTGTTTAAGGCGTTAATTGCCGCAGCGGCGAGTGAGTTGGGGGTCAAGGACTTGTCTCACACATCGCTAAGGGTGGTTGCTGATCACCTGCGGGCCTGCGCATTTTTAGTGTCAGACGGAGTATTACCAAGCAATGAAGGTCGCGGCTATGTGCTCAGGCGCATATTGCGGCGCGCTATTCGCCACGGAAATAAGTTAGGGGCGACTGAGCCATTTTTTGCGAAGTTGGTTCCCGCGCTGGTTGCTGAAATGGGCCCGGCTTACCCTGAGCTTGTGAATCAACAAGCCACTATCGTTAAAGCGCTGGCTGCGGAGGAAGTTCAGTTCGCGCGCACCCTTGATAAGGGAATGGATATTCTAGAGGACGCGTTGTCATCGCTTGAAGGCAAACTTATTCCAGGTGATGTCGTGTTTCGGCTTTATGACACGTACGGATTTCCGGTTGATCTGACGAATGACATTGCGCGTGAGCGGGGACTTGAGCTTGACCTTGACGGCTATGAAGTCGCGATGCAGGAACAACGCAAACGCTCTCAGGAGAGTGGTGCCTTCCAGGTTGACTATAATAATGTGGTCACTGTCGACGGTGAAACCGAATTTTTGGGGTACCGCCAGACAGCCGCCGATGCGACGGTCCGAGGTTTGATTGTCGCAGGTCAATCTCAACAGACCGCTTCTGAAGGTGATGAGGTGACTGTGGTGTTGGACCGCACGCCGTTTTATGCCGAGAGCGGTGGTCAGGTGGGCGATACAGGGTATCTGGTATCCCCCGGGGCGAAGTTGGAGGTCAGAGACACCACTAAAGCTCAGGGCCATCATTTGCACCATGCCCGCGTCGTCGAAGGGGCGCTCGACCTGGAAACTCAGGTCGCCGCCACGATCGATAACTCATTGCGATTGCGTATCAAGTCGAATCATTCGGCAACGCACCTGATGCACGAGGCGCTGAGGCAAGTTCTCGGTGATCACGTGCAGCAAAAGGGCTCATTGGTCGATGCGGATAAGTTGCGATTCGATTTCTCACACACAGAAGCCGTCAGTTTGGCTGAACTCTCTAAAGTGGCGCAAATTGTGAACGATCAAGTGCGTGGTAACTCAGAGGTTTTGACCCAAGAGATGGGTATGGACGATGCTGTTGCGGCGGGTGCAACCGCATTGTTTGGTGAAAAGTATGGTGATGAAGTCCGGGTGTTGACCATGGGCTCCGAGCGGTTTTCTGTAGAGCTTTGCGGTGGTACTCATGTCGAGCGCACGGGAGACATTGGATTGTTCCGTATTGTCAGTGAGAGTGGTGTTGCCGCTGGGGTTCGACGTATCGAGGCCGTCACTGGTGTAGGGGCGCTTGACAGCGTAGCGATGGCGGATCAGGCACTGGCTGAAATCTGTGAGGTGGTTAAAGCATCCCCCAGCAATGCCGCAGGAAAAGTGGTTGGTTTGCGCAAAGAGGTTCGGGAGCTCGAGAAACAAGTCACGCAACTCAAGCAAAAACTGGCAACCGGTGCAGGTGCCGACCTGACTGCTTCAGCTGTTGATATTTCTGGGGTTAAAGTGCTTGGGACAATCGTCGATGGGGCTGACTCCTCGACGCTACGTCAGACGCTGGATCACTGCAAAAGCAAACTCGGCTCGGGCGTCGTACTTTTGGCCGCTGTTGAGGGGGACAAGATCTCGCTTGTGGCCGGCGTGACGCCAGACCTTGTTGATCGCGTTAAGGCGGGTGATGTCATGAGAGAGTTCGCTGCGCGTGTGGGCGGTAAGGGCGGTGGGCGACCCGATATGGCTCAAGGCGGTGGTACAGATGTTTCTGCACTGAAACCGGCGCTGAACGAGTTGGCTTCATGGGTTGCTGATCGGCTCACCTGAGTCGCTCTCAACGCTATTTTGCACGCTTGTTTTGGCTTTTAGTCACGACTTAAACCGTGTTTAATACGCGGCCCTCACGGTTTTCTTAAAGATTATGGCGCTTATCGTACAAAAATACGGCGGAACTTCAGTCGGCTCGGTGGAGCGCATAGAGGCTGTTGCAGATCGAATTGCCAAAAATCACGCCACCGGCGATCAACTGATCGTGGTGGTGTCAGCTATGTCTGGAGAAACCAATCGGTTACTTGGTCTTGCGAGTGACTTAACACCTAACCCAAGCCCCAGAGAGCTCGATGTACTGGTCTCCACCGGAGAACAAGTTTCCATGGCGCTTTTATCAATGGCCCTGCACGCGCGTGGCATACCGGCGTTGTCTCTTAAGGGCAGTCAGGTCGCAATTCGAACCGACAGTTCTCACAACAAAGCCCGTATTCAAAGCATCGATGATCGTCGACTCAGATCAGAGATGGCAGCAGGAAAAGTTGTCGTCGTCGCGGGGTTTCAAGGCGTTGATGAAAATGGAGAAACGACAACGCTGGGGCGCGGCGGCTCTGATACATCTGCGGTCGCTCTGGCGGCTGCGATTAAGGCGGATGAATGCCAGATTTATACAGATGTTGATGGCGTATACACAACAGATCCGAGAGTGGTTGACGGCGCCAGAAGGCTTGAGAGCATTACCTTCGAGGAAATGCTCGAAATGGCCAGCATGGGCTCAAAAGTGCTTCAACTTCGATCGGTCGAATTTGCGGGTAAATATTCGGTACCGCTGAGGGTTTTGAGCAGTTTTAAGGAGGGTCCGGGGACTCTCATCTCAATGGACGAGGACAATGTTATGGAAGCGCCAACCATTGCGGGTATCGCATTTAACCGAGATGAAGCGAAGCTAACCGTTATCGGTGTGCCAGATACTCCAGGCGTTGCTTACCAAATTCTTGGACCGATTGGTGAGGCAAATATTGAAGTTGACGTCATTCTTCAGAACGTCGGTGACGAAGGTAAGACTGACTTCACGTTTACGGTCGCACGAAACGACCTGGAAAAGGCAGAAGGAATACTCGATTCATATGTTGATGACCTCGGTGCCATGGAGTGGCGGTCAGACAGTAAAATTGCAAAGGTTTCCGTGGTCGGTGTGGGCATGCGCTCGCACGCAGGTGTTGCAGCGAATATGTTCAAAGCGCTTGCAGAGGTGGGTGTGAATATTCAGATGATCAGCACCTCTGAGATTAAAATTTCGGTCATTATTGAAGAGAAATTTTTAGAGCTTGCCGTTCGGACGCTGCATTCAGCGTTTGGGCTCGATCAGGAAGAAACTGGAGAAGACAATAGCTGAGGTGTAGGCTGTTTTTGTATTCAGTAAACAAGGACGTTAACGATGCTCATTCTTACGCGGCGAATTAACGAGTCACTGATCATTGGTGACAACGTAACGGTGACTATTTTAGGGGTCAAAGGGAACCAAGTCCGTATTGGTGTCGATGCCCCAAGGGATGTCGCAGTTCACAGGCAGGAGCTTGCTCAAAAGCAAGAATCAGCAATCGATGATGGAACTTCAGAATCTTCTCATGACACACAGTAAAACGCCTTTTTTTGGCGGAAGTCTTTGTGGTAGGCTTCGCGCTTCCGGAGAAGTGGCCGAGTGGCTGAAGGCGCTCCCCTGCTAAGGGAGTATACGTTAATCGCGTATCGAGGGTTCGAATCCCTCCTTCTCCGCCATCATAAAAAAGGGACTCGGCGAGTCCCTTTTTTATGATCTTGAGTCAACGTGTTGATGAGAACCGTAGGGTTCGACCAAATGCGACCAAAGGAGCGTTTGGCACTGAGCCGCGTTAGCGGTGAAGCCCGCAGGGACATAACAGCCGAAAAGCTGTTCTGAGTAATCTCTCCTTCTCAGCCACGATAAGCAGGGGACCCAGGGGTCCCTCTGTTCTTGGTTTAAATAGAACGTTTGAACAGGATTCTCGCACCTGAATAAAAATCGATTGGCGTTAGCGGTCAGGTACGGGAGTAGCCTATCTTCATCTGTTTCGGGTTTTTTTAAAGCCGATAACGGCACCAACGAATGTTCCTAGAATCACTCCCCCCGGCCCCAAAATAAATATTCCCCATAACGGGCCTTGATTTGGTTCGGAGCCGACCAGTAGTCCGATTAGTAGCGGTCCGAAGAATCCGACAACAAGTCCTATAATTCCTAGTAAAAGTGCAGTTCCAAGGCAGTATCCTAAAGTTATGGCTAAGCGTTTCATATGATTCCTTAAACACTCACTCGAGCGCGCTTCCTCTGTTATTGTAGACTCACTATAAAAAGGATGTGTTTAGAAATGATACTTTACAGCGGAGATTTGAGCCCCTACAGCGCAAAAGTGCGCATGCAAATTTATGCCATGGACGTTACTGATGACTTTAGTTTCGAACTGCCGTTGGCGCAGTTCTTTTCAGGCCGACTAAAGGAAGTATCACCCATCGGGCGAATCCCCATTTTGAAAACGAATGAAGGGCTCATTCCAGAGTCGGAGGTCATCGCCGAGTACATTGATGAGTTGTACCCAGAGCGATCGTTACTGGGCAGTACGCCCATGGAGCGCGCTAATATTCGTGTGTTGAGTCGCATTGCCGACATTTATCTCATGGACAATATTTTCCTGGCGCTGGGCCAAATGCGAGTGCCAGAGCCCAATCAGGCGATCATTGAATTACTAACCGCACAAGCCCTGCGCGGTGTTATGGCATTGGAAGAACACCTCTCTGAGGGTGGGTGCGCAGCTGGGGGTGATGATCTCACGCGCGCAGATTGTGCTCTGGTGCCGGCACTGTATATGTGCGACCGAACCCTTCCTCGGTTGGGTGTTGCTAATCCCGTTTTAGGACTTGCAAAAACCGAGGGTTACTGGGCGCGGATTCAACAAAACGAACACGCGGCACGTATCATTGCAGAGATGGATCGTGGGTTAAAAGCCCGTCTTGACGGGACCGAGCAGCAACGCGTAAAAGAAGCAATGGAGGCTGCCGCCTTAACAGAGCGCTAGGCGCAGTTGTCTGCCAGATCGAATTAAAGAACGACAATTGGAGTCAGTATGGCCCCGTTAACGCACAGTTATTTCTGCGGCGCGTCGACCACGCAGATTATCTATAAGACGATCGGCCGCTACTTTGATGAGATTGTCCAAGAGCATCCTGATAATTCTGCCTTGCTTGTTCGCCACCAAGGGATTTCCTGGACTTACAGGGAGCTTCAAGCGCGGGTTGATCAGTTGGCCAGTGGCTTACTGGCACTCAATGTGAGGCCGGGCGATCGTGTTGGTATTTGGGGGCCGAACAGCAGTGAATGGGTGCTCGTTCAGCTCGCGACGGCAAAAATTGGCGCGGTCATGGTGTGCATTAATCCTGCGTACCGACTCTACGAACTTGAGTACGCCTTGAACAAGGTGTCCTGCTCAGTATTGATTTGTGATGCGCAGTTCAAGAGCAGCGATTATCTGGGAATGATTACGACACTGGCGCCCGAATTAGCACTGAGCGGGCAGGAACATTTGCAGGCTGAGAAGCTTCCGCACTTGCAGCACGTGGTTCGCATGGGTTCGGAGCACACGCCCGGTATGCACAACTTCGATGACGTATGTCACATGGGCGGTGCTGTTGAGCTTGAGTTGCTCCAAGCGCTCCAAAACCAATTGAAGCCCGACGACGCAATTAATATTCAATTTACGAGTGGGACTACCGGCAACCCTAAAGGCGCCACACTGTCTCACTGCAATATCTTGAATAATGGATTTTTGACGGGGCTTGCCATGCAATTGACGCCCAAGGATAAGTTATGCGTTCCGGTTCCTCTCTACCACTGTTTTGGTATGGTGATGTCGGTCCTTGCTTGCGTGTCGCATGGCGCCACGATGGTATTTCCCGGGCCGTCATTTGATCCTGAAGAGACCTTGAGGACCGTCGAAGAGGAGTCCTGTACGGCACTTCATGGCGTCCCAACGATGTTCATCAACGAGCTTGATCACCCGAAATTTGCAGACTTTAACTTGTCGAGTCTTCGCACCGGTATTATGGCCGGTGCGCCGTGCCCCGTCGAAGTGATGAAGCGCGTGATTTCTGAGATGCACATGGAAAGCGTTTTGATTGCTTACGGGCAGACGGAACTCAGCCCCATCAACCACATAACCCGCACTGACGATTCACTCAAGCGAAGGACTGAAACTGTGGGTCGCGCAATGCCCTGGGTGGAAATAAAGATTGTGGACCAAGACGGCCACGTGGTCCCAGTGGGTGAGAAGGGAGAGATTTGCACCCGTGGTTACTCCGTAATGCAGGGCTACTGGGATGACCCTGTTAAAACAGCGGAAACCATTGACCCCTCGGGCTGGCTGCACTCCGGTGACTTAGCGACCATGGATGATTGTGGGTATGTGAAAATTGTCGGGCGTATTAAAGACATGATCATCCGGGGCGGTGAGAATATTTACCCCAGAGAAGTCGAAGAGTTTCTTTATCAACATCCGGCGATATCGGAAGTACAGGTCTTTGGTATTGCTGATGCGAAGATGGGCGAAGAAGTCTGCGCCTGGATCCAGCTGAACGCAGGCCATACTTTGACTGAACAAGACGTCAAGAACTATTGCGCCGATCAGATCACACATTTCAAGGTGCCGCGTCATATTCGCTTTGTGACGGAGTACCCCATGACGGTTACCGGGAAAATCCAAAAATTTGTCATGTCTGAGCAGATGTTGGCGAGCTTACAGGGTTAGGGCAAGGCGTGTTGTGCAGCGTCAGGGCTTAGCATCAGCGTAATCAAACCCACAACCTGTTTGTGTTTTTCGCTGCCTGTCGAGCATGCTTATCCCGCGTGCTTTAGACGTCGAGGAAGTCACTCAGTATTAAGTTGGTTTGCTCGGGATCCTCAAGCATGGGTGTATGCCCCACATTGGGCAGTCGTTTTATGGTTAGATTTTTTGCGTAATGCCCGAGGTTATCAATGAACTCGGGAACAAAGGTTTGATCGTCTTCACCCCATATCAATAAAGCGGGAACATCCGTGGACGCGTGCCTGGAGGGCCAGTAGTCCGACTCGTTAACGTTACCCCGTTCAGGAATGTTGGCCCGATACCAGTTAATAGCCCCGTCTATCGCACCCGCTTGGCCGAGTCCCGCTCGAAAAATGGTGTCGTGCTCGGGCGTATAGTGAGGCCGCCCTCTGAAAGGCGCGTAGGCCTGTTCCCACACCTTTTGCCCATTATTCGCGGTCATGGCTTGGTGTGCCGCGCCACTGCGCATTGTCCACATGTATTGCGACCGAGTCTGTTGCTCCAAGTTCGATTCTAAAAGCGCCAATAGCTGATTGGTTGGTGGTGCGTTTATGGCGACGACTTTGTGTAGACGGCTTGGAAGGTGCTGTGAAAAGGACCACGCGAGGGCGGCTCCCCAATCATGACCGACCAAGTAAAACGGCTCATCCCCTGACAAATGTCTCCCCAGATCATCAATTTGCAGCGCTAGATTTTTGAGCGTGTAGAGCGAAACATCCGTGGGTTTTGACGATAAGTTCACGCCGGGACCATCCACAGCCACAACCCGGAAGCGGTCCCTTAATGCCGTCATTTGATGATGAAACGAAAACCAGAAGGAGGGGAACCCGTGATAGAAAATAATCAGTGGTCCAACACCCGCCTCGACGTAGTGCAGTCGACAGCCGCGTGTCTCAAAGTAGTGGTCTGTGTAACTCTGGGTCATCGCGTCAGGTGTATCATCTGCTGGCTAGTGGTCCTTAGTGCGGTGAGACTCAAAGCCCGCTCGCGCGAAGTCGATCACAGTTTGAATGGCGTCGGCTCGGGGCACGCCATTCTCGTGGGAAAACTTGGCAGCAGAGATCGATGCAGACGATGCCATTATGGCGATCATCGCCGCTTTTTTTCGACTGACACCCAGCTCGCCAGAGATCGTATCGATCAACATTTTTTGTCCAATTCGCTGGTTTTCAGACCGGATCTCTTCAATTGCAAACGCAATTTCCGGTTCTGCCAAAAGGATATTGATGACACTTCCCTCAAAGGCCTGATCGTAGTTAACAGCAACATAGATTCTGACGATATCGTCCAAGGCCACCGCCTTGTCTAGCGAGGTATGCAGTGACT
>Ga0209251_1000127_pt1 | contig 69267 bp, 80 predicted proteins | sample SaaInlV_100m_DNA_6_FD_184665 | JGI IMG/M metagenome (GOLD analysis project Ga0209251, IMG submission 184665) | Marine microbial communities from expanding oxygen minimum zones in the Saanich Inlet - Saanich Inlet SI073_LV_10m_DNA (SPAdes) (version 2) | ecosystem: Environmental > Aquatic > Marine...
ATGGGGTGCCTTTCTTTAATCGGATGCTTTGATGACGATGACATCGGTGGCGGGAGCCTCTAAAGCAGGGTCTCGCACCAACTCAGGTTCAATATAGACCTCGACCGTGTCGCCTACTACCTCTCGAACACGCCGCTTCGCGTCATCGAGGGCGTGGGAGAGCACATACACGGGCAGCGAATCAATCATTTGCACCGTGGCGGCAATGACCCAGTGACCATCGGGTTCGGCCACCACGCTCAAGCGCAAGACGGACTGGGCGTCGGGAGTGTCCATTAGTGCGGCCAGAATCGGACCGCGCTCGGGAAGGGATTCTTGCGATTTCTTTTTTCCACCCATACCGAATACCTCAAAAATCGTCCGTGTCGTCTGTGACAGCTTGGCACCAATCTACACTTAGAAGATGAGCACAATTCTTCCTTCGGTGGCAATTTTGGGCACGGGCAATATGGGTGGTGCCATCCTGCGTGGTCTGCTCGCACCAGGAATCGAGGCTGAGAGTATTCGAGTAACCACTCGCAGTGCGGCCTCCGCCCACACACTCCGAGCCAGCGGGGTGGAAGCGAAGAGCCTCGAAGAAGAGAGCGATGCCAATGCATGGGCCCTGGAGACCGCCCGCCTTGTTGTCTTAGGTGTGAAGCCCTATCAAATAGTGGAATTGCTTGGCGAGATTTCTTCCCAGGCCCACCCTGATGCCGTGATGGTGAGTGTGGCGGCGGGGATCACGATTCCTACGATGGAAAAAGTATGGCCAGGAGCTCTCGTGCGGGCTATGCCCAACACGCCCTCGGGGGTGGGTAAAGGCGTGACCGGGATGAGCATTGGCACCACGGTGAGCCCGGACCAATCCCGTGAGGTGGAAACTCTTTTTGGCACCGTCGGGGAAGTGTTGGTGATTGCGGAGGAACAGATCAATGCCCTGAGTTCGCTCTCGGGTTCGGGCCCTGCTTATGTGTATTTCTTTATGGAGAAGTTTCTTGAAGTGGCGGGTGAATTGGGCTTTAGTCCAGACCAAGCCGAGGTGATGATTCGGGGAACGTTCGTCGGCGCGCTCGCCTTGCTAGAACAATCTGGCCAGGCTCCCCACGAATTACGGGAGGCCGTAACGAGCCCTCAGGGCACGACCGAAGCGGCCCTTAACGTTTATGCCGCAGCCGATCTGCCCAGCATTATTCGCCAAGCCAGTGCTGCAGCAATCGCTCGAGCACAGGAGCTCGCTGGCGACTAGTTATTTATCCAGCGCTGCGAAAGTTTCAATGTCCTCGTTGGTGCCCGAAACGATAATCAGATCGTGGTTGGTAACCACAGTCTTTTCCGTGGCGTAGGTAAAGGGTTTACCAGGCGACTTAACCCCCACCACGGTGATGTTGTATTTCGAGCGCACCTTGGAATCGGTCAAGGAAAGACCCCGAATGGGCTTGGGTGGATACATCTTCACCAGGGCAAAGTTGTCATCAAAGCGAATGAAGTCAATCATGCGCCCCGAGACCAAGTGCGCTACTCGCTCGCCGGCTTCGCGCTCAGGATAAATAACTCGGTGAGCTCCAATACGCGTCAAGATTTTTCCGTGGGATTCACTAATGGCTTTGGCCCAGATTTGGGGAACCTTGAGATCGACCAGGTTGGTGGTAATCAGCACGCTGGCTTCAATAGAGGATCCCGTGGCCACCACGGCGATCGGGAAATCCCGGGCACCAATTTGTTCTAGTGCACTCATATTTCTGGCGTCCAAGACGGCGGTGTGGCGCACGCGCTCAGCCCACTTTTGAACCAAAGCCGGATCCTCGTCAACGGCAAGAACATCGCGTCCAAGCTTGTCGAGTTCTCCGGCGGTGGCGGCGCCGAAGCGTCCTAAACCAATGACTAATACCGGTGCATCATGCGGAATTTTCTCAACCAACGATCGGCCTTTCTTTTGCCCGGCGATATACCGTCTGACGGTGGGTTCCACTCAAAGCAGTCGCCAGCGTCACTGTACCAACACGACCCAGCAGCATGGTGGCGGCTAAGACGTATTTGGCGGCATCGGGCAAATCGTTGGTGGTGAGTCCAGCGCTCAAACCACAGGTGGCAAAGGCAGAGATTACGTCAAAGAGCACGCGCTCCAGCGGTGCGTCCGTGATGCGCAACAGGGCGATGGTGGCGATGGCAACAATGCTCGCTCCCCACAAGACCACGCTCACCGCAAGGCGCACCGTGTCCGAGGGGATGCGACGCTCATAGGCAACGATGTCTTGATCCCCGCGAGATTCCGCAAAGGCGGCGAGGAACAAAATGGCCAAGGTCGTCACTTTGATTCCCCCCGCGGTGGAGGCTGAACCACCACCGACAAACATCAGCATGTCGAGGACTAAGAGGGTGGCTCCACCAAATTCCGAGGTATCCACTGTGTTGAATCCACCAGAGCGCGCCATCATCGAGGTGAACAGTGCGGTCATCGGGCGAACTTCGCCGGGTTGTCCACCCAGTGTGTTCTCGTTGCCCCACTCCAAGACGCCGATTGCCAGGGCGCCCAACACTAACAAAATGGTTGTCGTGGCCAGTGTGAGTTTCGCGTGTACACCCAGGCGGGCGTGGTCCCAGGTGCTGCCCAATCGACGCCGACGCGCGGTGCGAACAGCCCGGGCAATGGCATAGATAACGGGAAAGCCGATACTGCCCAAAAACACACCAATGCCGATGGTGAAGACCATCACAGGGTCGGCAGCAAACGGAGACAGTCCATCGACAAGCGGAACAAAACCGGTGTTCGTGAAAGCGGAAACAGCGAGGTAGCCGCCTTGCCACAACGCAGAGGTGAGGTCCAGGCCCGCAACATAGAGCCTGGGAATAATGATGGCGGCAAGCACCAACTCGATAGCGATCACACTGATGAAGACTGTCTTGAGCAATCCCTTCACGTCACCGAGGCGCATGCCGTGACCCTCTAAGTCATCGCGCTCGTGCAGGCGAGAAGGATCCACATCCCCGGCCATCATTTTTCGCACCGAGAGTCCTAAACGCTTCGAGGCGATAACGGCGAGCAGTGTGGCCAGCGTCATCACTCCCATACCGCCTACCTGCAAGGCGATAAAGATGACCGTGTGGCCAAAGGCCGACCAGTGAGTCGCCATATTCACCACCGTGAGTCCGGTGACACAGATTGCCGATACCGCGGTGAAGAGAGCATCGGCAGGTGCGGTGGCTACCCCGGAAGCGGACGCCTGAGGCAGCATTAACAGGGTCGCTGTGATGGTCACTAAGACGAGAAAAACAACCACGGTCAACGTGGCTGCTTGCCCTCCCAGGACGCCTTGAAGCAGAGCAAGAAATCGGCCAAATCCCCGAGGGGTTTGATAACGGTTCAGGCGCTGCTGCGATGCAGAGCGTCTCCTGGTCATGCCAGCAACGCGCCGTTTGAGTGAACCTAGCCACGACGACACTCGCCCTGCCTTCTTCCTCATCCGCACCTGGGACAACGCCCGCCATAGTACTCCTGCACGAGAACTTGTACGCTACTGAGTTATGACCGATCTCTTTGACGTCCTCGCTGACCCCATCCGACGCGACATTGTGGACTTGTTGCGATCGCCCTCTCACCCCCAGCGTGAGATGAGTGTGGGGGAGTTGGTGGAGTCCCTGGGTATCACCCAGCCCACGGTGTCTAAGCACCTCAAAGTACTGCGAGAAAGTGGCTTAGTCTCTGTTCGAGAAGACGGCCAACATCGCTACTACCGATTTGATGATGCCGCGCTGGGTGCCGTCAGAACATGGGTCGGGGGGACACGCGTCTCTGCCACCGCCTCGCCTGAAGCCCTCGATAAAGATGCGGCGGTTCCTTTCGTGGATCTAGCTCCGCTGGGTCGCGCGGCGGGATCCCTGCTCACAGACGTCATGGCTTTTCTCGATGGCGTGGTGCTGGGAACGCGACGATAAAACTCTTTACACAGGCCAACGTGGCCTCTATGGTGTGACAGGTAGTTCGTATCCCACCTGAGCACACGAGGAGAGTCCCATGGCATCCCCTCTCTCAGCGATGAACTTTCTCACGGTGGCCGAGGTTGCCGATGCGATGCGGGTATCGACTATGACGGTGTATCGATTGGTCCACTCGGGTGAACTTCCCGCAGTGCGCTTTGGTCGCTCGTTTCGTATTCCCGAATCAGCGGTGACCAGCATGCTCTTTGGGCAGCATGACCTCGGCGACATGAACCAGGTCGGCTGAGCCGGCTGCACTGCGCTAGACTCCCTAAGTTGTCCGCGCCCGGGCGACACGCATTAAAGACTCAAGGTTTGAAGGACACTTAATGGGCTCAGTTATCAAGAAGCGTCGCAAGCGTATGGCGAAGAAGAAGCACCGTAAGTTGCTTCGCAAGACTCGCCACCAGCGTCGCAATAAGAAGTAGCGGCACTGGTTAGCGCGCTGGTTCACGAGAATCCTCGGGGCCAGCGCTTTTCTCTGCCCACTAAGACCGTCGGCGTTTGTTTTTCTTGGTCTCCTCTGGCCAGATAATCGGCCAGTGGCGTTGCTCGGCGTGGGCCAAGAGTTCTGCATCGGGGTTGACTGCGCTGGGGTGACCCACCAACTCGAGCAGCGGAATATCGGCCGCCGAATCGGAGTAGGCGTAGCAGTCTTCTAGTTTCGCCCCTAAGCGATCTGCTAGTTCTGTGGCAGCCTCGGCTTTCTTGGGGCCATGGAGCATTTCCCCCTCGATGTTTCCGGTGAACGCTCCATCGACAACTTCGACTTTGGTCCCAATCGCTCCGGTGAGACGAAGGTCGCGGGCCATCACCGAGGCCAGAGCTTGGGGACTCGCGGTGAGCAACCACACTTGATCCCCGTGACTCAGGTGCTCTTGGAGTCGCACCACCATGTCGTCAAAAACTTTGGGGGCAATCGATCGCCGCCAGGCAATTTCGGCAACCTGATTAAAGTCAGCCTCACTGTGTCCGGCGACTAAGGCCTGGGCACGCTCTCGGGTGGAGGTAATGCGCTTGCTGGTTTCGCCTTTGCGGATGAAGTAGCGCTGTTGAAAAAGAGCCGGAATGACGTGGTGCCATTTGATGAAGCCTGATTTCCATGCCTCGATAGCAAACATGTAAATGCTGGCCCCTTTGACCAGGGTGTTATCAACGTCCACGAAGGCGATAACCGGAGTGGGAACCGATGGGCCTGTGGAGTTTTTTGAGGGGGTCATCGCTGTTCAGCATAGGCTTTGCGTATGGATTCGATTTCCCTAGTCATGTTCAGCCGCGAGGGATGCCACCTCTGCGACGATGCCTGGGAGGTCATCACCCAATCGACCAGCGACTTTTCTAACGTAGAAATATCTCATCGGATGGTGAGCGAAAACCCGGAATGGGAAGCCGCTTACACCGATAGCGTCCCGGTCGTGCTGATTAATGATGCGTGGCATTCCCAATGGCGTGTTGATGCTGACTCGCTGCGCGAGGCTTTGGTCTCAGCGGGGGCTCGCATTTCTGGCGAATCGGAGTAAAAAAGAACTATGTCCTCGACCCGAACCCCCGACCCCAACCCTGGTTGGCTCTCGGATGATGAGCTCTCAGAGATTCGCCAAAGGATGCCGCTGATCTATGTGGAGGCAGTTCCTGTGCGACTCGATGGCATGGGGGAGGTCACCGAGGTCGGTCTGATGCTTCGGGTGTCGAATGAGGGCTCCATTGCCCGGGCTCTCGTTGCCGGTCGGGTGATGTTTGGTGAAAGTGTGCGCGATGCTCTCTTCCGGCACCTCGAAAAGGATCTGGGTCCGATGGCCTTTCCCCAGTTACCCCCGGCGGCACAACCTGCGCACATCGCGGAATACTTTCCCTTTCCTGGTGCGAAGTTTCACGACTCCCGCCAACACGCAGTCTCGCTGGTCTACGTGGTGCCGGTAACGGGGACCTGCGAACCCCGTCAAGACGCGCTAGATATGACGTGGATGACTCCGGAGGAAGCCACGTCGGTGGAGGTCTTGCGAGAGCTCGAAGGTGGGCGGGGGGCGTTACTCAAAGCTGCGCTGGCCACCGTGGGCGCACTGAGCTAGAAGCGTCTTAGCGCTGAGCCACCAAGACAGTGTCGGTGACGGTGTGCACCGCACCATCGCTTCCTCGTTGTTCTCGAGTGCGTTGCTCAACCTTGACGCTGCTCCAGCTCTTCGGTATTGCGCCCCGGAGCTCTGCGTGATCAAAGCGCAGGTGTTGGGGTGGACCATGCACACCACTGGTGGCTTCTTCGATGGCGTGGCCAATAATGACCAGGGTTCCGCCGCGGGCAAGCGCTGCCACCATCTTTTTCCACACGCGCTTGCGCTCGGTCGCAGGTACATGAAAAAAACTAGCGGTGATGAGATCAAACCCTGTAGGGGATTCGGGTAAGGGCTCAGTGATCACATCTTGAGCGATCCAGCGAATAATTCGAGGCTGGTGGTCCCGTGTCACCTGCGCCCTTCGATGTTCTTCCCCGCGGGCTAACGCAAGCGGTGACGCATCCAGCGCGGTGACCTCGAAGCCTTGTTCGGCAAGCCACAGGGCATCGGCACCTTCCCCGCACCCAAGATCCAGGGCGGTCCCGGGGGTGAGGCCTGATACCGCCGCCACCAGGCTGGAGTTGGGGTTGCCACTCCACTTTTTCCGCGTGTAGCGCTGATCCCACGAGAGTCCTGCGTCGCTGCGCCACGAGGACACTAATTTTTTCATTACGCGATGACGCCACCACCAGAACATTCGAAACCCCAGCCAAAAAAGAGGACTGAGAACACCCGCATCAAATTCCAGTTCATCCTGCAATTCGGTAGGCCCGACCCCACTGGGTCGCAGGGTCATCCGGTGTTGAAACGAAGAGACTAAGCCCAGTGCTCCCGAAATACCTCGACCGTTATCGCTAAAGGTCTTCTCGGTATCGGATTCGGTGGTGACGGGATTGATTTCCTGGTGACCCAGAGGAATGAAGCCCAGTGCCAGACCTTCGACCACATAGGTCGAACCGGTAGACCAGGCCTTCGGGAACTCTTCAGGATTAAGGGGTCTAAACCGCAGAAAGGGTTTCGACACAGCGGTGAACACCGCGGGATCATGCAAAGCCGCCCAGGCTTCGCTGACGGTGCACGGCAACATCACACGAAGAGAAACTTTCACGCCCCCAGTGTTACCTATTCACCTGGCATTCAGCCCTCGGGCCTAGCGTGGCGAGTATGAAAGCAACTATCGATGGACACGTCATTGCCCAGGCACCTGAATCAGACTTGATTCGCATTGAAGGAAACTGGTATTTCCCACCGGCCAGTGTCGATTTCGGGTACCTCACCCCTAGCCCCACTGCGTAGACCTGTTCTTGGAAAGGGGAGTGCCAGTACTACACGATTTCCCTCGAGGGTAAGTCGTATCAAGATCGGGCTTTTTCCTCCAACGAATTGCGACCCGGAGCGACGGATCGTGTCGGGGCAGACTTTGCCGGTTACGTCTGTTTTTGGAAAGAAGTGACGATCGCCGAGTAATGGACACTTTCTGACCAGGCGATGAGGTGGTTGCTATTGAATCGGCGATCGCACGCAGCGCAGGACACAGGCTTACCCGGGCGACGGTAGCGCGCGATTTCATGCCCGCTCGGGCACACCCCAATCCATCGGGCATGGGAGCGATCAAGCGAAGCGGTGTGGGTGCGCCCACCGGTGTAGCCCAAAGACTGAGCAATGCTGCGCCATCTCGGTCCATGTCCTGCTCGACTGCCTGCTAGCGCATGGGCAACTTCGTGTAACAACACCTGGTCAACTTCTTCCAGGCTTCCCGCCGTAGCGAGGTAGCGCGAAAGAGAAATGCGCCGATGGTGATGGTCGCACTGGCCAAAGCGTGTTTTGGCCCGATCCCAGCCAAAACTCCACTGCGGAGAAAGTCCGTGGGCTTCGAGGAGCTCAGCAGCTCGCTGTTCCACCCACCCTGATTCGGCCATCACCCCAGGGTAACGAAGCGGAGATTCTCGCGCGGACCTTATCCCCAAGCAGTGCCCCCTTAGCAGGTTAACTCTCGGGCTAGACAAATCGTTATCAAACCGTATACAGTGGAGGTTTGCTTCCCTGACTTCTCGTGCCGTCAAATTGTGGTCGACTCGAGAGCCCCGAGTATAGCGGCGGGGTGAACTCCTTGTGCTGAGTTCCAGGCGATGCTTTTCCGGTTTGGTCACCCACAATGAGGCTCCTAATGAGGGCCCTGGAGGTTAATTACCCTTGGCTGCAGCGCGTTCCGCAAAATCTACAACTGCCAAGAACGGTCGAGTCGCCCAGCGACTGTCGTTCGCCAAAATCAGCGACACCGTCGAGGTTCCGGATCTGCTTGCGTTGCAGACCGAGAGCTTCGAGTGGCTTGTCGGCTCGAAAGTCTGGAAGAAGCGTGTTGCCGCGGCGAAAGCTGCCGGCGAGACCATCGTTTCGGACCGCAGTGGGCTTCAGGAGATCTTCCAAGAGATTTCGCCCATCGAAGACAGTGGAGAAACGATGCAACTGTCGTTCTCCAACCCTTACCTCGAGGACGAGAAGTATTCACTCGACGAGTGCAAGGAGCGTGGCAAGACCTATGCCGCTCCGCTCTATGTCGAAGCAGAATTCATGAACCACCTCACCGGTGAAATCAAGACCCAGACAGTGTTCATGGGTGACTTCCCCTTGATGACCGAAAAGGGAACCTTCATCATCAACGGCACCGAGCGTGTCGTGGTGTCTCAGTTGGTGCGTAGTCCCGGTGTGTACTTCGACACCTCGCTGGACAAACTCAGCGACAAGGAAATTCATTCCGTTCGCATTATTCCCAGCCGTGGTGCATGGCTGGAGTTCGAGGTCGACAAGAAGGACCAGGTGGGTGTTCGCATCGACCGTAAGCGTAAGCAGTCCGTGACTGTTTTCTTGAAGGCTCTGGGCATGACCACCGAGGAAATCCGTGAGCACTTCAAGGGTTTCCCCTCGGTGGAAGAAGCTCTGGAGAAGGACACTATTCTCACCAAAGAAGAAGCCCTGAAAGACATCTACCGCAAGCTTCGTCCAGGCGAGCAGGTTGCTGCAGAAGCTGCCCGTTTGCTCTTGGATAACTTCTTCTTCAACCCCAAGCGCTATGACCTAGCCAAGGTGGGTCGTTACAAGATCAACCGCAAGCTGGGTCTCGAGCTTCCTTTGGGCACCTCAGTGTTGACCGTGGAAGACATTGTCGCCACGATCAAGTACCTGGTGGCTCTGCACGATGGCCGTACCCACATTGAAGGTTCTCGTGGGGGCAAGAAGGTTGAACTGCGTCTCGACGTGGACGACATTGACCACTTTGGTAACCGTCGTATTCGCGCGGTGGGTGAGCTGATTCAAAACCAGGTCCGCACGGGTCTTTCTCGTATGGAGCGTGTGGTGCGCGAGCGCATGACCACACAGGACATCGAAGCGATTACCCCACAGACCCTGATCAATGTCCGCCCCGTCGTGGCAGCCATTAAAGAGTTCTTTGGTACCAGCCAGCTCTCGCAGTTTATGGATCAGAACAACCCACTCTCGGGTCTGACCCACAAGCGTCGTCTCTCGGCACTGGGCCCAGGTGGTCTGAGCCGTGAGCGTGCAGGTGTTGAGGTCCGTGACGTTCACTCGTCGCACTATGGCCGCATGTGCCCGATTGAGACTCCCGAAGGCCCGAACATTGGTCTGATCGGTTCGTTGGCTTCGTTTGCTCGGATCAACGCTTTTGGTTTCATCGAGACCCCGTATCGTCGCGTCACCAAGGGTAAGGTCAGCAAGAACATTGACTACCTCACCGCCAATGACGAAGACGAGTTTGTCGTCGCCCAGGCGGGAACACCCCTCAACGCCGATGGCACCTTTGCCGTCGATCGCGTGTTGGTCCGTAAGAAGGGTGGAGAGGTTGAACTCGTCTCCCCCGACACGGTGGACTACGTAGACGTTTCGCCACGCCAGATGGTGTCGGTCGCTACGTCGCTGATTCCGTTCCTCGAGCACGACGATGCTAACCGCGCCCTGATGGGAGCGAACATGCAGCGCCAAGCGGTGCCGCTGTTGGCTTCAGAGTCGCCTTTGGTGGGAACCGGAATGGAATCCTTTGCCGCTGTGGATGCTGGTGACGTTATCGTCGCTGAGGCTCCCGGTGTGGTGACCGAGGTCTCCGCTGACCACGCTGTGGTCAAGCAGGACAAGGGTGGAACCAAGACGTATGTCTTGCGTAAGTTTGACCGCTCTAACCAGGGCACCAACTACAACCACAAGGTCCGCGTTGACGTGGGCGACAAGGTTGTCGAAGGTTCCGTTATTGCCGATGGCCCCGCCACCGAAGCTGGCGAATTGGCTTTGGGTAAGAATCTCTTGGTGGCCTTCATGTCATGGGAGGGTTACAACTTCGAGGACGCGATCATCTTGTCTCAGGACTTGGTGAAGGACGACACCCTCTCCTCGATCCACATCGAAGAGTATGACGTGGACGCTCGAGACACGAAGCTCGGTAAGGAAGAAATCACCCGAGACCTTCCTAACGTTTCTCCTGAGTTGTTGGCCAACCTGGATGAGCGAGGCATCATTCGCATTGGTGCCGAGGTTCGCCCTGGCGACATCTTGGTGGGCAAGGTTACGCCGAAGGGTGAAACCGAGCTCAGTGCGGAAGAGCGCCTTCTGCGCGCCATCTTCAACGAGAAGTCACGCGAGGTTCGCGATACGTCTCTGAAGGTTCCCCACGGTGAGCAGGGCACCATCATTGGTGTCAAGGTGTTCGACGCCGTAGATGGTGACGACGAGCTTGGCTCGGGAGTCAACCAGCGCGTCGTGGTCTACATCGCCCAGAAGCGCAAGATCTCTGAAGGTGACAAACTTGCTGGCCGTCACGGCAACAAGGGTGTTATCGCCAGGATTCTTCCCATCGAAGACATGCCGTTCCTGGAAGATGGAACCCCTGTCGACATCATTTTGAACCCACTGGGTGTTCCTGGTCGAATGAACTTCGGTCAGGTCCTGGAAATCCACCTGGGTTGGGCTGCCAAGCAGGGCTGGAAGGTCAGCGGGGATCCCGCATGGGCCAAGCGTCTTGCCGATTCCGCCAAGGAAGCACTGCCCGGCACCAAGGTGGCAACACCGGTGTTCGATGGTGCGAGCGAGGAAGAAATTGCCGGGTTGCTCGATTCGACACTGGTCAATCGTGATGGCAACCGGATGGTGAACTCCACGGGTAAGACTCGTCTCTTCGACGGTCGATCCGGTGAGCCTTTCCCTGACCCCATCTCGGTGGGCTACATGTACATCCTCAAGCTCCACCACCTCATCGATGACAAGATTCACGCCCGTTCCACGGGACCGTACTCGATGATCACGCAGCAGCCTTTGGGTGGTAAAGCTCAGTTTGGTGGTCAGCGCTTTGGTGAGATGGAAGTGTGGGCCCTCGAGGCCTATGGCGCTTCCTATGCTCTCCAGGAGCTCTTGACCATCAAGTCGGATGACATCCTGGGCCGCGTGAAGGTCTATGAGGCCATCGTGAAGGGCGAAAACATTCAGGAGCCCGGTATTCCCGAGAGCTTCAAGGTGTTGATGAAAGAGATGCAGTCACTGTGTCTCAATGTGGAGGTGCTCTCAGCAGACGGGCAAGTGGTCTCGCTGAAGGATTCTGATGACGAGCTCTACCGCGCCGCGGAAGAACTGGGCATCAACATCTCGACCCGTTTCGAGACTTCGTCCGTGGACGAAATCTAAGAATTTAGACGTCAAGAACTAACGAGAGAGATTAATCGTGCTGGAAGCAACAACATTTGACGCCCTTCGCATTGGCCTTGCTACCTCGGATAACATCCGTGGCTGGTCGCATGGTGAAGTAAAGAAGCCCGAAACCATCAACTACCGAACCCTCAAGCCTGAAAAGGATGGTTTGTTCGGTGAGCAGATCTTTGGACCCAGTCGTGACTGGGAGTGTGCGTGTGGCAAGTACAAGCGCGTGCGCTTCAAAGGCATTGTCTGTGAGCGCTGTGGAGTAGAGGTCACCAAGTCGTCCGTGCGTCGTGAGCGCATGGGCCACATTGAATTGGCTGCCCCTGTTACCCACATCTGGTACTTCAAGGGCGTTCCTAGCCGTTTGGGTTACCTCCTGGACATGGCACCGAAGGACCTTGAAAAGGTCATTTACTTCGCCGCCTACATGATCATCAACGTGGACGAGGAAGCTCGCCACCGCGAATTGCCCGAGCTGGAGAAGGAACTTCGCCAGGAAATCAAGCAGTCGGAAAAAGAGCGCGACGCACTCTTGAGCGACCGCATGGTGGAACTGGAAAAGGACCTCGCAGCGCTGGAAGAAGCCAACGCCAAAGCTGACCAGAAGCGTAAGACTGATGACGCTGGCAAGAAGGAACTTGCTTCTATTCGCAAGAGCTTCGATGACGAGATTGCTCACCTCGAGCGCGTCTGGGATGACTTCCGTTCACTCAAGGTGGGCGATCTTCGTGCTGAAGATGCCGTTTTCCAGGACGTCCAGGATCGTTACGGCATGTTCTTCGAAGCCCACATGGGTGCCGAGTCCATCCGTCGTCGCCTCGAGGCCTTCGATCTCGCCGGGGAAGCCGAAAAGCTCCACGACGAGATTGCTAATGGGAAAGGCCAGCGCAAGATCCGTGCCATCAAGCGCTTGAAAGTGGTCAACGCTTTCTTGCAAACAGGCGCCTCGCCTGCCTCGATGGTCTTGGAGGTTGTGCCGGTTATTCCACCGGAGCTTCGTCCCATGGTTCAGCTCGATGGTGGCCGTTTCGCCACCTCGGACCTCAACGACCTCTATCGCCGAGTGATCAACCGCAACAACCGTCTGCGTCGCCTGTTGGACTTGGGTGCACCAGAAATCATTGTCAACAACGAAAAGCGCATGCTGCAAGAAGCAGTGGACGCTCTCTTTGACAACGGTCGTCGTGGTCGCCCCGTGACCGGAACGGGTAACCGTCCGCTCAAGAGCCTCTCCGACATGCTCAAGGGTAAGCAGGGTCGTTTCCGCCAGAACCTGTTGGGTAAGCGCGTGGACTACTCGGGCCGTTCGGTCATCGTGGTCGGTCCTCAGCTCAAGCTCCACCAGTGTGGTCTGCCCAAGATCATGGCTTTGGAACTGTTCAAGCCCTTCGTGATTAAGCGTCTGATGGACCTGGGTCACTCCAGCAACATCAAGAACGCTAAGCGCATGGTGGAACGCTCCCGTGCCGAGGTGTGGGATGTTCTCGAAGAAATCATTCGCGAGCGCCCTGTGTTGCTCAACCGCGCACCAACGCTTCACCGTCTCGGAATTCAGGCGTTTGAGCCTCAACTGGTGGAAGGTAAAGCGATTCAGCTTCACCCCCTGGTCTGTGCTGCGTTCAACGCTGACTTCGATGGCGACCAGATGGCTGTGCACCTTCCGCTCTCGGTGGAAGCTCAGGCCGAAGCTCGCGTCTTGATGCTCGCTTCGAACAACATCTTGAAGCCTTCTGATGGCCGACCTGTGACCGTTCCTACCCAGGACATGATCATTGGTCTGCACCACTTGACCACCGTCAAGGAAGGTGCTGTGGGTGAAGGACGAGCCTTCAGCTCGATCTCGGAAGCCATCATGGCCATGGATCAGCACAGCCTTAGCCTCAACGCCGTGGTGAAGATTCGTATCGAAAGCCTCTACCTTGCTGATGCCCCTGAGGGCTTCGTGCAGGGCAGCACTGCTATCCAGGAAACGTCACTGGGTCGCGCTTTGTTCAACGAACTGATGCCCGCGGATTACCCCTGGGTGGCAGCTGTTGCCGACAAGGGTCTGATTTCCTCTTTGGTGAACGACTTGGCTGAGCGCTACCCCAAGGTCGCCGTGGCGGAAACTCTTGACCGCATCAAGGACGCCGGTTTCTACTGGGCTACTCGCTCTGGTGTGACCGTGGCGCTTTCCGACGTGCTCACGCCCAAGAACAAGAAAGAGATCATCGCCAAGTACGAGAAGTTGGCGGACAAGATTCAGTCGCAATACGACAAGGGTCTGATCTCTGATGTTGAGCGTCGACGCGAACTTGTTGAGGTCTGGAGTGCTGCCACGAAGGAAGTTAACACGGAGATGCGTGCTGCCTTCCCCGAGGACAACACCATTAACCGCATGGTCACTTCGGGTGCTCGTGGTAACTGGTTGCAGGTCGGAAACATCGCCGGTATGCGTGGGTTGGTCTCCAACCCCCGTGGTGAAGTTATCGCCCGCCCGATTATCTCCAGCTACCGTGAAGGCCTCTCTGTTGCTGAGTACTTCATCGCCACACACGGTGCGAGAAAGGGTCTCGCCGACACCGCTTTGCGCACGGCCGACTCTGGTTACCTCACCAGGCGTCTCGTGGACGTGGCGCAGGATGTCATCATTCGCGAGCGCGACTGTGGCACCACCAAGGGAATCACCTTCCCGATTGCGACCAAGAACGACGAGGGTGTCTGGGTTCGCGAAGACAACGTGGAAAACGAGGTCTATGCGCGCAACCTCGCTGCGGATGCCGTGGACGAGAAGGGCAAAGTGGTTGCCCCCGCTGGTTCCGATGTCGGAGATGTGCTGATTTCTCAGCTCGTCACCGGTGGCGTTCGTGAGATCGTCGTTCGCTCGGTCCTCGTGTGTGAATCTCTCGTGGGTGTGTGTGCCGCTTGTTACGGTCGCTCCCTTGCCTCCGGTATCGCCGTGGACTTGGGTGAAGCCGTGGGAATCATTGCGGCCCAGTCCATTGGTGAACCAGGAACGCAGCTCACTATGCGTACCTTCCACACCGGTGGTTCCGCATCAGCTGATGACATCACCCAGGGTCTTCCCCGGGTGACCGAACTCTTCGAAGCTCGTAACCCCAAGGGTTCCAGCCCGATTTGTGAGGCCAATGGTCGCATCAGCATTGAAGAGACCGAAACCCAATACAAGATCACTCTCATCCCCGATAACGGTGATGAAGAAGTGACTCACACGGTTTCCAAGCGCATGACTCTTCTGGTCGAAGATGGCCAGAGCGTCGAGCTGGGTGCCCAACTGCACGAAGGACCACTGGATCCGAAGGAAGTTCTTCGTGTCAAGGGTGTCCGTGCGGTGCAGGAGCACCTCGTCGATGGTGTCCAAAGCGTGTATGGCTCACAGGGTGTGCCCATTCACGACAAGCACATCGAGGTCATCGTGCGTCAGATGATGCGCAAGGTCACCGTGGTGGATCACGCTGAGACCAGCTTGCTTCCTGGTGAACTTGTGGATCGCACCAAGTACAACTCTCTCAACCGTGAAGCGCTCTCGGAGGGCAAGAAGACAGCGTCGGCTCGTCAGGAAGTCATGGGTATCACCAAGGCTTCTCTGGCTACCGAGTCATGGCTCTCCGCGGCCTCCTTCCAGGAGACCACCCGAGTGCTCACCGAAGCTGCCATGCAGGGCAAGAGTGATTCCCTGGTTGGCCTCAAGGAGAACGTCATTATTGGAAAGCTGATTCCTGCGGGAACCGGTCTTGCCCAGTACCGCAACGTCACGGTCGAACCCACTGAGGAAGCTCGAGCAGAGCACTACCCTGCTCGCCTCTATGCAGACGACAGTGAATTTGCGGCAGCGGATGATCTCTCCTTCGTGGACTTCGAATCGTTCTCTGCAGAAGAAAGCAGTGATTCTCCCAAGGTGGACGAATAACCGAGAACATTTCTCACCACGTCAGGGCCAGCTTCTGCTGGCCCTGACGTCGTTAACAGACACTGTGGTGACGCGGTGGGTCTGGCGTGCCACCAGCCTGTGGATAACGCAGCAGCTACCGTGATCGCGGTGCTTAGCGTGGAGGCATGTCCCAGAGCGTCACAGAGTGGTTGATGCATGGCTGTATGGGCGTGGTGGGCTTGTGGTTGTGCGTCATTGACCTGCGAGAACACCGTCTCCCCAATCGCCTCACAGGATCATTGTGTGCAGCACTTGTCGCACTGGCCCTGATTAACCCGGGCACTGGGAGCCTCACCGGTGGCGTTGTGGCGTCGGTGTTCACCGCTGGATTCTTTGCGCTTCTTGCCCTGGTGCCGGGGCGAGGACTGGGGTGGGGGGATGTGAAATTTCAAGCAGGGCTTGGTTTTTACCTCGGTTTTGTGCATCCTGGATGGGAAATAGTGCAGGTAATGACCGCGTTTTTTCTAGGTTCACTGCAGGGGCTGGGCATGGTCTTCTCTCGCCGAGGGAGCGTGCGGGACCCGATTGCTTTCGGCCCCTGGATGATGGCGGGGGTGTGCTTGAGTATTATTTGGGCACAAAGTCCAGAAATCATTTGACCAACGGCTTTTTCGGTATTACTCTTGGAGTTTGTGTGTGCGATGGCACGCCCGTCTTTTTTGCCCGAACGTGGGTAGCGAAGGCTCGGGTCATCACTTCCACAACAAGGGTCCACGGGCAACCATGGTGGCAACACCATCAAGCCAACCCCCACGGCATACCAAGTACTAGTCGCCTCGGCGCACTTGGTGCGATGTCGCTGGGTGGTGGGGAACACATCATCACCATCCAGTCATAACCATCAATGAGCTGTCACCGTGCAGCACCAATAAGGAGTGAACTGTGCCAACGATTCAACAGTTGGTCCGTAAGGGACGCAAGCCCAAGGTCGCTAAGACCAAGGCGCCTGCCCTGAAGGCCAACCCACAACAGCGCGGCGTATGCACGCGTGTCTACACCACGACCCCTAAGAAGCCGAACTCGGCTCTGCGGAAGGTCGCTCGTGTGAAGCTTTCCAATGGAACTGAAGTAACTGCCTACATCCCCGGTGAAGGCCACAACCTCCAAGAGCACTCGATGGTCTTGGTTCGTGGCGGTCGTGTGAAGGACCTCCCCGGTGTGCGCTACAAGATCGTCCGTGGCGCCTTGGACACCCAGGCTGTCAAGAACCGCAAGCAGGCTCGTAGCCTCTACGGCGCAAAGATGGAGAAGAAGTAATGCCTCGTAAAGGACCCGCTCCTAAGCGTCCCGTTGTTGCTGACCCCGTCTACGGTTCGCCCGTAGTGTCTCAGCTGGTTAACAAGATTTTGGTTGCCGGTAAAAAGGGCCTCGCTGAGCGCATCGTTTATGGTGCACTCGAAGGCGTTGGCCAGAAAAGCGGCCAGGATGCCGTCGTCGTGCTAAAGAAGGCACTCGATAACGTCCGTCCCACCCTCGAGGTTCGTTCTCGTCGCGTGGGTGGCTCTACCTACCAGGTGCCGGTGGAAGTAAAGCCTCACCGTGCCAATACTCTCGCGTTGCGTTGGCTGTCGAGCTACGCCAAAGATCGTCGTGAAAAGACGATGACCGAGCGTTTGACCAATGAAATTCTGGATGCTTCTAATGGCCTTGGCGCCGCGGTGAAGCGTAGAGAAGATACCCACAAAATGGCGGAGTCCAACAAGGCCTTCGCTCACTACCGCTGGTAGGACGCAGGCGAAAGCCTCGTTTAACCACCTAAATCTCGGAGGAACACTGTGGCACAGGACGTGCTAACTGACCTGAACAAGGTCCGCAACATCGGCATCATGGCCCACATCGATGCGGGAAAGACCACGACGACAGAGCGCATTCTGTTTTACACGGGTATTTCCCACAAAATCGGTGAGGTTCACGATGGTGCTGCCACGATGGACTGGATGGCGCAGGAGCAAGAGCGCGGCATCACCATTACCTCCGCTGCCACCACCTGTTTCTGGGACAACAACCAGATCAACATCATTGACACACCAGGCCACGTGGACTTCACCGTAGAGGTGGAGCGAAGCCTTCGTGTTCTCGATGGTGCTGTTGCTGTCTTCGATGGCAAAGAGGGTGTGGAGCCACAATCGGAAACGGTGTGGCGCCAGGCTGACAAGTACAACGTTCCCCGTATTTGCTTCGTCAACAAGATGGACAAGCTCGGTGCTGATTTCTACTTCACCGTCGACACCATCATCAAGCGCCTTGGTGCTAAGCCTTTGGTCATTCAGTTGCCCATTGGGTTCGAGAACTCCTTCACCGGTGTTGTGGACCTCGTGGAAATGAAAGCCATGATTTGGCCTGGTGACTCCAAGGGTGATGTGACCTTGGGTGCCGCTTACGAGACCGTGGAAATTCCTGAGGATCTCAAAGCTAAAGCCGAGGAATACCGCGCCACACTGATCGAGGGTGTTGCCGAAGCTAACGAAGAACTTCTCGAGAAGTTCCTCAGCGGTGACGAGATTTCCATTCCTGAACTCAAGGCAGGTATTCGTCAGCTGACCATCGCTGGTGAGGCCTACCCCGTGTTGTGTGGATCGTCCTTCAAAAACCGTGGTGTCCAGCCGATGCTCGATGCCGTTGTTGACTACCTTCCTTCTCCGCTGGATGTGCCTGCTATTGAAGGCCACGATGTCCGGGATGCTGAAAAGATTGTCTCGCGCAAGCCAGAATCTGGTGAGCCTTTTTCTGCCTTGGCCTTCAAGGTTGCCGTGCACCCCTTCTTTGGTCGTCTCACCTACATTCGCGTGTATTCGGGAACGATTGATTCTGGTGCCCAGGTGATTAACTCCACCAAGGACAAGAAGGAGCGCATCGGAAAGATCTTCCAGATGCACGCCAACAAGGAAAACCCGGTAGAAAAGGTGTCCGCAGGACACATTTATGCCGTCATTGGTTTGAAAGACACCACGACCGGGGACACCCTGTGTGACCCCACTCACCCCGTGGTACTGGAATCCATGACCTTCCCTGAGCCTGTTATTGAGGTTGCTATCGAGCCGAAGACCAAGGCTGACCAGGAGAAGCTTTCCTTGGCCATCCAGAAGCTTGCTGAAGAAGACCCCACCTTCCGTACGGAACAGAACCAGGAAACTGGCCAGACCGTCATCAAGGGAATGGGTGAGCTTCACCTCGACATCTTGGTTGATCGCATGAAGCGCGAATTCAACGTGGAAGCCAACGTGGGTAAGCCCCAGGTTGCCTACCGTGAAACCATTCGTCGCACCGTGGACAAGATTGATTACACCCACAAGAAGCAGACCGGTGGATCTGGTCAGTTTGCGAAGGTGCAGATCAGCATGGAGCCGCTCGAAATTACGGGCGAGACCATGTACGAATTTGATAACAAGGTCACCGGTGGTCGTATTCCTCGCGAATACATCCCCTCGGTGGACGCTGGAATTCAGGACGCTATGCAGGTAGGCGTTCTGGCGGGCTACCCAACTGTGGGTGTCAAAGTGACACTCCTGGATGGGCAGTTCCACGACGTCGACTCTTCGGAGATGGCGTTCAAAATTGCTGGTTCGATGGTCTTTAAAGAGGCCGCGAGATTGGCAAACCCTGTTCTGCTCGAGCCGTTGATGGCTGTCGAGGTGCGGACCCCAGAAGAATATATGGGCGATGTCATCGGTGACCTGAACTCGAGGCGTGGGCAGATTCAGAGCATGGAGGATGCGACCGGCGTTAAAGTTGTTCGCGCACTCGTGCCATTGTCGGAAATGTTCGGTTACGTTGGAGATCTGCGGTCTAAGACCTCGGGTCGCGCAATGTATTCCATGACATTCGAGACGTACTCTGAAGTCCCGAAGGCTGTAGCCGACGAGATTATTCAGAAGGGCAAGGGAGACTAAGCCCAAACGAATAGGCTCGTGGGCCTAACAAACAAGACAAGTACCCAACAATCTGAACCCACAAAGTTCAGGTGAACAGTCCCGAGGAGGACCATAGTGGCTAAGGCCAAGTTCGAGCGGACCAAACCGCACGTTAACATCGGTACGATCGGTCACGTCGATCACGGCAAGACCACTCTTACCGCTGCTATTTCCAAGGTGCTCGCAGACCGTCACCCGTCAGCAGTCAACGTGATGCGCGATTTCGCATCCATTGACTCTGCTCCGGAAGAGCGTCAGCGCGGTATCACCATCAACATCTCCCACGTGGAGTACGAGACCGAGAAGCGTCACTATGCACACGTTGACGCTCCCGGCCACGCCGACTACATCAAGAACATGATCACCGGTGCCGCACAGATGGACGGTGCAATCCTCGTGGTTGCCGCCACTGACGGTCCGATGGCTCAGACTCGTGAGCACGTTCTTCTCGCCAAGCAGGTGGGTGTTCCTTACCTGCTCGTCGCGCTGAACAAGTCCGACATGGTCGACGATGAAGAAATCCTTGAGCTCGTCGAGGTCGAGGTCCGTGAGCTGCTTTCCAGCCAGGGCTTCGATGGCGACAACGCTCCTGTGGTCCGCGTTTCCGGCCTGAAGGCGCTTGAGGGCGACGCAGCCTGGGGCGACAAGATCATGGAGCTCATGGATGCAGTGGACGCAAACGTTCCTGACCCCGTGCGCGACAAGGACAAGCCGTTCTTGATGCCCGTGGAAGACGTGTTCACCATCACCGGTCGTGGCACCGTGGTGACCGGCCGTGCCGAGCGTGGCACGCTGGCTATCAACTCGGATGTCGAAATCGTGGGTATTCGTCCCACGCAGAAGACCACCGTTACGGGTATCGAAATGTTCCACAAGCAGCTCGACGAGGCCTGGGCCGGCGAGAACTGTGGATTGCTTCTTCGCGGCACCAAGCGTGAAGACGTGGAGCGCGGCCAGGTTGTTGTTGCACCTGGTTCCGTTACCCCCCACACGGAGTTCGAAGGAACTGCTTACATCCTCGGCAAAGACGAGGGTGGACGCCACAACCCCTTCTACACGAACTACCGTCCTCAGTTCTACTTCCGCACCACGGACGTGACCGGTGTTATTTCGTTGCCTGAGGGCACCGAAATGGTCATGCCTGGTGACACCACTGACATGAAGGTGGACTTGATTCAGCCCATCGCCATGGAAGAGGGCCTCAGCTTCGCCATCCGTGAGGGTGGACGCACTGTAGGTGCCGGAACGGTGACCAAGATCATCAAGTAGTTCCAGCTATAACAAAGGGCCCGGGGAAACCCGGGCCCTTTGTTATTCACCGGATGTTTTTACTGCGGCGGGTGGCCAGCGGTTGTCGATGGCCAACAACTAGCATCAGCAAGGGGCTCGCTCGTTGAGACACCTCTCTGCTCTAGCACTCACACAACGCACGGGCTCGGCACTACTAAAGGCACGAAGGAGAACATCAGAAATGATCGATGCTAACAAGGCAGCAGCCGGAGACACTGTCGCGGCTAAGTCCGCGAAGCGTTTGGGTTTGTCCGGTTTTTTCTACCAACGCTCGAATCTTGTCCTGGCCGCAGTGCTCACCGCGGTGTTTGGCAGCTACCTACTTTTTGTTTCAATTCCTCAAAGCGCTAGCTTCGCAGTGCCAGGTAATGGCCCTCAGTCGCTGGGCACCTCAATCGGTTTTAATTCCACCGACGTACTCGCCTTTTTGACCTCCCGCACCGAGGACATGATTCTTGGGTACATAGCCTCTAACCAGATTTGGGACACCCTTTTTGCCCTCATTTACGGTGTGATGTACGTGGTGTGGCTCTCGGTGCTGTTTAGGCCTTTTGCGCAGAGGGTCGCTTGGCTCAACCTGCTGCCCTTTGGTCAAGTTATTTTTGACTGGCTTGAAAACTTTGCGTTGGCATCCTTGTCCAGCCAGTACCTCACCGACGGTGTGGTTTCGTCTTCTCTGGCGCAGCTGGCCTCGGTCTCAGCCATGATCAAGTGGGTTTTTTCTGGCGTGGTAACTCTCTCGATTGCTGTGGGGATTGTGGCAAGAGTTACTCGAGCCATTAAGAATCGGAAGCGACCTTAAGTGGCGGCACCTCTTCTTGACGCCGAGGACTATTTAGCGCATCAGGGCGACGACCAGGCCCATGCCCTGAGAACCCTGATGGATGCCATTGGCCAAAGTTTCCCGGAGTTAGAGATGACACTGGCCTGGAATGTCCCACACTTCAGGCAGGGCAAAGATTACGTGGCGGGGCTGAGTGCTGCTGAAAAATGGGTTTCTTTTTCTCCTTGGAGTAAAGAGGTGATGGGGGCGTTTAGGGAGCGCTTGGAGAGCTATTCCACCACTGCAAACCTGGTGCGAATTGACCTGGATCGCGAGATCGACTCGCAACTCTTTGTTGATTTAGTTCAGGCGCGCCTCGCTGAGCTCGGGGTCTAAACGGACTGTGTAGCGAGGGCGTCGCTCGAGGGGTGATTTGGGCGCGAACATCAGGGTTTCTGACAGCCACGGGAACTCCATTTTTTCGGCCCAGCATGCGCTGGTAGCGTGGGAAAATGAAGACCACCACCCGCGACGCTGCTCCCGATGTCCTGCGCGGGTTCGCGTTGTGGGGAATCATCGTGGTCAACGTGGCCTACTTTTCGACCTCGGTTAGCCTGGGCGTTTCCGCGGAATCTTTGGTTGGCACCGCGGATATCGTGGCCGCTTTTCTTGTTCAAGCGCTTGCGTCGGGTAAGTTCTACCTTTTGTTTTCGTTCCTGTTCGGGTATTCAGCGCACTACCTCTTGGCTAAGAAAGACAACGGGCGCACCCGGTGGGTGACCCGTTCCTGTGGACTTGTGGCCTTGGGAGTCGCCCACGCGGCGTTGTTCTTTATTGGAGACATTCTTTTTCTTTACGGCCTCTTGGCCTTTACGGTGTTGGCTTTCTACGGGAAGTCCCGCGGGGTCATCATCGGGTGGATCGCCTGGCTCTATGGCATCTTCGCTGCCTTGCTGACCAGCGTGGTTGTGCTGACCTGGGCGGGCGAGAGGGCAGGTCTCACTCCCGGGGCTACCCCAATTCCGGCACTGGATGAGATTGTGCGCCAGGGGACGTATCTTGAATCAATTCCGGCGCGGTTTGAGCTGTGGTATTCCGAGGCGATTTTCTTGGTCTTGTTCCAAGGTGTTCTGACTCTGGTGGCTTTTTTGGTGGGAATCCTGGCAGCTCGTTCTCAATTCTTAGACGTGGAGACAATGTCACGTGTGACACTTCAGCGTTTACTGGGCTGGGGCTTGGGTCTCGGGCTGCCTTTACAGCTGCTCATTGCCGGTGTGTGGCTTTCCAATGAGCTTTCTGCGCAGCGCACGGAGACTATTGCTCTGGCGACCTTCTGTGGTTCTTTCTTGAGCGCACCGCTGCTGAGCGCCGGGTATGTAGGGCTCATTGCCTGGCTGGTGCGCACGAAACCTCAGATCACAACGTGGTTGGGACACATGGGTCGGATGTCACTCACGGTGTATTTGTCGCAATCGATTGGCCTGAGTCTGATTTTCAGTGCTTGGGGTGGCGGGCTGTATCAAGGTGTGCCCTATTGGGTCGCCGTGCTTATCGCACTGGGGCTCACCTCGGTATTGGCCTTCGGAGCGAGCCTGTGGCTGGCTCGATTTAGCCATGGTCCGATGGAGCGCGCGCTGACCTGGTTCTCACTGCGCTTCGTGACACACCAGCGCTGAAAGTTCGGGGCAAAAATCCGACACGCCCGGGTTGCGGGAAATGCTGGGGTGTGGCATAGTTTGTGAGGTTCAATACGCCGCTCATTCGTGTGCGGCTCACTGCCAGGTAGTGCATAGAGTAACTTCTTTCGAAGATATCTAGGCCGCGGGTAGCAGAACGCAACGTCATCGACAATCCCGCTTCACGAGTGTGATCTTGTGCCTGCTGGGGAGTGCCCTGTGGCATGTCGAAGTGTGTTGACAGAAGAACAGTGGTGTGTGTGGCGCGGAGAGAAATCTCGGCGTCGCCTTGAGTGTGCAGGGTTAGCCCTGTGCGAGTAAGAGAAAGAGATAACCATGGCGGGACAAAAAATCCGCATTCGACTGAAGTCGTATGACCACGCTGGTCTGGACGTTTCAGCCAAGAAGATTGTTGACACGGTCACCCGTGCTGGTGCCACCGTCGTGGGTCCTGTTCCCCTCCCTACGGAGAAGAACGTTATCCCCGTTATCCGCTCTCCTCACAAGTACAAGGATTCTCGTGAGCACTTTGAGAAGCGCACCCACAAGCGTCTGATCGACATCATTGACCCCACTCCCAAGGCAGTGGATTCTCTGATGCGCTTGGACTTGCCTGCCGACGTCAACATCGAAATCAAGCTTTAAGGAAAAGAACCATGTCAACAATGACAACAACGCGGGGCGTATTGGGCATCAAGCTCGGTATGACTCAGGTGTGGGATGACCAGAATCGTATGATTCCTGTCACCGTGGTGTCGGTTGCCCCCAACGTGGTAACTCAGATTCGCACGATGGACAACGATGGCTATGAAGCCATCCAGATTGCCTCCGGTGCCATTGACCCTCGTAAGGTCACGTCGCCGCTGAAGGGTCACTTCGACAAGGCTGGCGTTACGCCCCGTCGTCACGTGACCGAGATTCGCACCCCTGATGCCAACACCTACGAAGTAGGCCAAGAGATCACCGCTGATGTATTTGAAGCCGGTCAATTGGTTGACGTCATGGGCACCAGCAAGGGTAAGGGTTTTGCCGGTGTTATGAAGCGTCACAACTTCAAGGGTGTCTCCGCATCTCACGGTTCACACCGCAACCACCGTAAGCCAGGCTCGATCGGTGCCTCCTCGACCCCGTCTCGTGTATTCAAGGGAATGCGCATGGCTGGTCGTATGGGAACTGACCGCGTCACGGTAATGAACCTCTTGGTTCACTCCGTCGACCACGAGCGCGGCCTGCTCTTGATCAAGGGCGCCGTACCCGGCGCTAAAGGTCGTTTGGTGTTCGTTCGTAACGCCAGGAAGGCTGCATAATCATGGCTACCACTGTTGATGTTCTTGACCAGACCGGTAAGAAGTCTGGCTCGCTCGAGCTTCCTGCCGAAGTGTTCGACGTTGTCACCAACGTCCCCCTGATGCACCAGGTCGTTGTCGCTCAGCTCGCTGCGGCACGTCAGGGTACGCACAAGACCAAGGGTCGTGGGGAAGTTTCCGGTGCCGGTCGTAAGCCTTTCAAGCAGAAGGGAACCGGTCGTGCCCGTCAGGGTTCGATTCGTGCCCCTCAGCACCGCGGTGGTGGCATCGTCCACGGACCCGTGCCCCGCGACTACTCGCAGCGCACGCCTAAGAAGATGGTGCAGAAGGCTCTGCTTTCAGCTCTCTCCGACCGTGCTCGCGCTGACCGTATCCACGTAGTTCAGGGTTTGGGAACCGACAAGGCTCCTTCGACCAAGATTGCCGCCAAGCTGGTTTCTCACACAGCTCCCGGTGTCAACGTGTTGGTGGTCATTGGCCGCGAAGACGTCAACGGTCAAAAGAGCGTTCGTAACTTGCCTGGCATTCACGCCGTGCACCCCGACCAGCTCAACGTCTATGACGTCTTGAACTCCGATGACATCATCTTCACCGCTGACGCGTTGGAATCGTTCATCGCTGACAAGTCCGCCGCTAAGAACAAGGGAGCCTAGTAATGAGCATTCACGCCGTTGCCTGGAACAAAGACCCCCGGGATGTTGTTATCCGCCCCATCGTGAGCGAAAAAAGCTACACGCTCATCGATCAGGGTAAGTACACCTTCGAGGTTGACCCTCGTGCGACCAAGACAGAGATCAAGCTCGCTATCGAGAAGATTTTCAACGTCAAGGTTGCCGGAGTTAACACCTTGAACAAGCAGGGCAAGACCCGCCGCACCAAGTTCGGTGCCGGTAAGCGCAAGGACACCAAGCGCGCGATTGTCTCCCTGGCATCGGGATCCATCGACATCTTCACGGCTGTGGGATAGGTAAGAGGAAAACAATGGCTATTCGCAAATACAAGCCCACGACGCCTGGTCGCCGTGGCTCGTCGGTTGCTGATTTCCAAGAAATCACCCGCAGCACACCAGAGAAGTCTCTGCTTCGCCCTCTTCCTAAGACCGGTGGACGCAACAACTCTGGACGCATCACTACCCGTCACATCGGTGGTGGCCACAAGCGTCAGTACCGCGTCATTGACTTCCGTCGTAATGACAAAGATGGCGTGAACGCCAAGGTTGCTCACATCGAGTACGACCCCAACCGCACCTCGCGCATTGCGTTGTTGCACTTTGTGGATGGAACCAAGCGTTACATTTTGGCCCCCAACAAGCTTCGCCAAGGCGACATTGTGGAATCGGGCCCCAGTGCTGACATCAAGCCTGGTAACAACTTGCCTTTGCGTAACATCCCCGTGGGAACCGTTATCCACGCCATCGAACTTCGTCCCGGTGGGGGAGCCAAAATGGCTCGCTCGGCAGGAGCAGCAGTTCGTCTCGTGGCTAAGGATGGCCCTAACGCTCAGTTGCGTTTGCCCTCGGGCGAAATCCGCAACGTGGATGTCCGCTGTCGCGCCACCATTGGTGAAGTCGGTAACGCCGAACAGTCCAACATCAACTGGGGTAAAGCTGGCCGTATGCGCTGGAAGGGTGTCCGACCCACCGTGCGTGGTGTCGCGATGAACCCAGTGGATCACCCCCACGGTGGTGGTGAGGGTAAGACTTCTGGTGGTCGCCACCCAGTAAGCCCTTGGGGCCAGGCTGAAGGTCGCACTCGCTCCAAGAAGAAGGCCAGTAATAAGCAGATCGTTCGTCGTCGCACCGTCGGCAAGAAGCGTTAGTAGGAGAGTAAGACATGCCTCGTAGTCTGAAAAAGGGACCCTTTGTGGATGACCACCTCCTGCAAAAGGTGGTTCGCCAAAATGAAGCCAGCACCAAGAACGTGATCAAGACCTGGTCGCGTCGCTCGATGATCATCCCAGCAATGTTGGGTCACACGATCGCCGTGCACGATGGTCGCAAGCACATCCCCGTATTTGTCACCGAAACCATGGTGGGACACAAACTCGGTGAATTTGCTCCCACGAGAACGTTCCGTGGCCACGAAAAAGACGACAAGAAAGGCCGTCGCCGCTAAGCGCGGTGACGAGGAGGTAGAGACATGGTGGAATCCCTTGCGCGTGTGCGTAATATTCGCGTCACGCCCCAGAAGGCACGTCGCGTTGTCGACTTGATTCGTGGACGTCAAGCCCAAGAAGCGTTGGGTGTCCTGAAATTTGCTCCCCAGGCTGCTAGCGAGCCGATCGCCAAGTTGGTGGCGTCCGCTATGGCTAACGCTCGCGTGACGGCTGACAAAGAAGGCATCTTCTTGGATGACCAGGACTTGTTTATCGCTCGCGCCTTCGTTGATGAGGGTCTCACCCTGAAGCGGTTTAGGCCGCGTGCCCAGGGTCGGGCATTCCGTATTAACAAGCGCACCAGCCACATCACTGTTGTGCTGGCAACGCCCGACGAGGCTTCGGTTAACCGCGGCTCCAAGAAACAGAAGGCTGGCAAGTAACCATGGGTCAGAAAGTACATCCTTACGGCTTCCGTCTGGGAATCACCACCGACCACGTGTCGCGTTGGTTCTCTGACTCGACCAAGAAAGGCCAGCGTTACTCGGATTACGTCACCGAGGACGTGCTGATTCGCCGCTTCTTGCAAAAAGAGTTGGACCGTGCCGGTATTGCTCGCATTGAAATTGAGCGCACCCGTGACCGTGTCCGCGTGGACATTCACTCTGCCCGCCCGGGCATCGTGATCGGTCGCCGTGGTGCTGAAGCAGAGCGTATTCGTGCTGACCTGGAAAAAATGACCGGTAAGCAGATCCAGCTCAACATTCTCGAGGTCAAGAACCCCGAAATGGAAGCACAGCTTGTCGCTCAGGGTATTGCTGAGCAGCTCGCAGGTCGTGTCGCTTTCCGTCGCGCAATGCGCAAGGGTCTCCAGGGTGCACAGCGCGCTGGTGCCAAGGGAATTCGAATTCAGGTCTCTGGTCGTCTCGGTGGTGCAGAAATGAGCCGCTCCGAGTTCTACCGCGAAGGCCGTGTTCCTCTTCACACGCTGCGTGCCAACATTGACTACGGCTTCTATGAGGCCCGCACCACGTTTGGTCGTATTGGTGTGAAGGTCTGGATTTACAAGGGCGACATCACGAACAAGGAACTGGCGCGCGAGCAAGCTTCGCAGCGTTCACAGCGTCCCGACCGTGGTGGCGCTCGTCGCCCCGGTGCTTCGGCACCCGCCGCTGAGGCAGCACCCGCAGCAGCACCTGCTGAAGCCGTCGCTGCCCCTGCTACTTCAGAGGGAGCTGAGTAACTATGTTGATTCCTCGTAAGGTCAAGTTCCGTAAGCAGCACCACCCCAAGCGCGGTGGACACGCTACCGGTGGAACCACAGTGAGCTTTGGTGAGTACGGCATTCAGGCCACCACCAGTGCCTATGTGACGAACCGTCAGATCGAAGCTGCTCGTATTGCCATGACCCGTCACATCAAGCGTGGTGGAAAAGTGTGGATCAACATCTACCCTGACCGCCCGTTGACGAAAAAGCCTGCGGAAACCCGCATGGGTAGTGGTAAAGGTTCACCGGAATGGTGGATTGCGAACGTCAAGCCAGGCCGCGTCCTCTTCGAGGTTGCCGGTGTGAGCGAAGAATTGGCTCGTGAAGCCATGACCCGTGCGATCCACAAGCTTCCGCTGAAGGCTCGCATCATCAAGCGTGAGGAGGGCATGTAATGGCTGTTGGATCGAAAGACCTTGCACCCGTTGAATTGGATACTTTTGAGGACGAGCGTCTCTTAGATGAGTTGCGTCGCTCCAAGGAAGAGCTTTTCAACCTGCGCTTCCAGTCCGCTACTGGTCAGCTAGACAACCACGGTCGTCTTCGCTCGATCAAGCGCGACATTGCCCGCATCTATACCGTGATTCGCGAGCGCGAACTCGGCATTAGGGCTACCCCTGCTCCCGTGGAAAAGGCAGCAAAGAAGACGACGAAGAAGGCTGAGAAAGTAACTGAGCCTGAAGCCACCGAGGAGAGTGCATAATGGCCGCCGAAACACAGAAGGGTCACGAGTCCGCCGAACACGATGTTCGGGATAAGGATGCCCGTGGCTACCGCAAGGTGCGCCGTGGTTTGGTGACCAGCGACAAGATGAACAAAACCATCGTCGTGGAGGTCGAGGACCGCGTCAAGCACCCCCTCTATGGCAAGGTCGTTCGTCGATCCTCCAAGGTCAAAGCTCACGATGAGTCCAACTCTGCCGGTATCGGCGACTTGGTGGTCATCTCTGAGACTCGTCCGTTGTCTGCAACTAAGCGGTGGCGTTTGATCACCATTGTCGAGAAGGCGAAGTAACCCATGATTCAGCAAGAATCCCGAGTGAAAGTGGCCGATAACACCGGCGCCAAGGAACTGTTGGCAATTCGTGTGTTGGGTGGCTCAGGGCGCCGTTACGCCGGCATCGGAGACATCATTGTCGCCACAGTCAAGGACGCCATTCCTGGTGGAAACGTGAAGAAGGGTGAGGTCGTCAAGGCCGTCATCGTGCGTACCGTCAAGGAAACCCGTCGTAATGATGGCTCCTACATCAAGTTTGATGAAAACGCTGCCGTGCTGATCAAGAGCAAAGAAGGTGAGCCCCGCGGAACCCGTATTTTCGGTCCCGTTGGCCGTGAACTTCGCGACAAGCGCTTCATGAAGATCATTTCGTTAGCTCCGGAGGTGCTCTAACCATGGCGAAGATTAAGAAGGGTGACCTCGTAGAGGTCATCTCAGGTGCCACAGAAGCTCGCGGTGGAGACCGCGGCAAGCAGGGGCACGTCATTGAGGTGTTGGCAGAAACCAACCGCGTCCTCGTGGAAGGCGTCAACTATGTGACGAAGCACATTCGCGTCGGCCAGTCCGATCGTGGTGCTAAGACCGGTGGAGTCGAGACTCACGAAGCCCCCATTCACATTTCCAACGTGGCCATCGTGGACCCCAAGTCCAAGAAGCCCACTCGCGTTGGATACGAGAACAAGACCGTGGAAAAAAACGGTGTCAAGAAGCAGGTGCGCGTGCGCATCGCCAAGAAATCAGGAGAAGCGCTCTAATGGCAGCAGCAACCGCCGAAGCCAAGACTTCTGCCCTCCCACGCCTGAAGGCTCAGTACCGCTCGGAGATTATCCCTGCGTTGACTGAGCAGTTTGGTTACACCAACCCTCACCAGGTTCCCGGCATCGTCAAGGTTGTCGTCAACACCGGTGTGGGTGAAGCAGCCAAAGATTCCAAGGTGATGGAAGGTGCTATCAAGGACCTCACCGCGATTACCGGTCAGAAGCCAGTAGTCACGTTGGCCAAAGTATCCATCGCTCAGTTCAAGCTGCGTGAGGGAATGCCTATTGGTGCCCACGTCACCTTGCGCGGCAACCGCGCCTGGGAATTCTTAGACCGTTTGATCAACCTGGCGCTTCCTCGCATCCGCGACTTCCGTGGTTTGAGTGACCGTCAGTTCGATGGCAACGGTAACTACACCTTCGGAATCACCGAGCAATCGGTGTTTCACGAAATCAACCAAGACAACATTGACCGAGTTCGCGGTTTTGACATCACGCTTGTCACCACAGCGAAGACGGACGATGAAGGTCGCGCACTCCTGCTAGCACTGGGTTTCCCTTTCAAGCAGGCCAACACACCCGAGGCCTAAGGGCCCTAACTAGCAAGGTCGGCCCAGGTGCCCCTGGAGTCGAAACCGGCCAGAGAAAAGAGAAACACCCATGACCATGACAGATCCGGTCGCAGACATGCTGACCAGACTGCGTAATGCGAACCAGGCGCACCACGACAACGTGTCGATGCCTAGTTCCAATTTGAAAACGCATATTGCTGAAATCTTGCAGCGTGAAGGCTACATCGGTAGCTGGAAGGTAGAGGATGCCCGCGTGGGTAAGTCTCTGACGTTGTCGCTGAAGTATGGCCCCAACCGCGAGCGCTCCATTGTGGGCATTAAGCGCGTGTCCAAGCCTGGTCTTCGGGTGTACGCAAAGTCGAACGAAATCCCCACTGTTCACGGTGGTTTGGGTGTCGCCATTTTGTCCACTTCGTCAGGTCTTTTGACCGACCGCGAAGCGTCCAAGAAAGGCGTGGGTGGGGAAATCCTCGCCTACGTATGGTGATCTGAAATGTCACGTATTGGTCGTATGCCCATTGATATTCCCTCGGGAGTAACCGTCACCATTGACGGTCAGCATGTTGCCGTCAAGGGTCCTAAGGGTGAGCTTGCACTCACCGTCAAGGAGCCCATTGAGGCCACCATGGTGGACAATCAAGTCATTGTTACCCGTCCCGATGACGAGCGCGCATCGCGTTCTCTCCACGGTTTGACCAGGACCCTGATCAACAACCAGATTCTGGGTGTGACCGAGGGCTTCCAGAAGTCACTCGAGGTCGTGGGAACTGGTTACCGTCTGGCTTCCAAAGGTCAGGGTGTGGAACTATCCCTGGGATATTCCCACTCCATCACGGTCGAACCACCGGCTGGCATCACGTTGACCGTAGAAGGCAACGACAAGCTGACCGTTAGTGGTATTGACAAGCAAGCTGTTGGTGAAGTTGCTGCCAACATTCGCAAACTTCGCAAGCCTGAGCCCTATAAGGGCAAGGGTGTGCGCTACGCCGGCGAACAGGTCCGCCGCAAGGCCGGAAAGAGTGGTAAGTAAACATGGCGTTCGTTAGAGGTAAGAGTCGTTCTGCGGCGAGAGATCGTCGTCACACGAGACTTCGCAAGAAGATTGTCGGCACCGAGGCCATGCCTCGCATGGTGGTCACGCGGTCTGCTCGCCACGTCTTTGTCCAGGTCGTCAACGACGCCGTGGGTCACACCCTGGTGTCAGCGTCCACGATGGAAGCAGATATGCGTGCTTTCTCCGGAGACAAGACAGCCAAAGCCAAGAAGATTGGTGAAATGGTCGCCGAGCGTGCAAAGAAGGCTGGGATTACCCAGGTTGTCTTTGACCGCGGTGGTAACCGTTACGCCGGACGAGTCGCAGCCATTGCGGATGGCGCACGAGAGAGTGGATTGAAACTGTGAGCGAAGAAGTCAAGGAAGAGACCCCCGTGGTCGAGGCCGCACCTGCGACGCCCGAGGCTGACATCAGCAACGAGCCTCGCGAGGCCCGCCGTGGTAGTCGCGAACGTAACCCCAACGCGCGTGAGCGTGGTGTGCGCGAGACTGAGAAGAGTCAGTTCCTCGAGCGCGTGGTGACCATCAACCGTGTTTCCAAGGTCGTCAAGGGTGGTCGTCGCTTCAGCTTCACCGCCCTGGTGGTTGTCGGAGACGGTAACGGCATGGTTGGCGTGGGATACGGCAAGGCCCGCGAGGTGCCTACCGCCATCTCCAAGGGTGTCGAGGACGCTAAGAAGAACTTCTTCAAGGTGCCCCGCGTCGCACAGACCATTCCCCACCCTGTTCAGGGTGAGGCAGCTGCCGGTGTCGTACTCTTGCGCCCCGCAACGCCCGGTACCGGTGTTATCGCCGGTGGTCCCGTGCGTGCCGTCTTGGAATGTGCCGGTATTCACGATGTCTTGAGCAAGTCGTTGGGTTCCTCCAACACCCTCAACATCGTTCACGCTACAGTCGCAGCCCTCAAGATGCTCGAAGAGCCTCGCGCTGTTGCGGCCCGTCGTGACGTGGAGTTCGAAGACATGGCTCCTGCACACTTGATTCGTGCCGAAGCAGAAGCCCAAGTGGCAGCAAAGGCAGGTGTCTAATGGCTAAGCAGCTCAAAGTGACTCAAATCAAGTCACTGATCAGCGAAAAGCCCAACATGCGCGAAACCATTCGCAGCTTGGGGCTCAAAAGAATCGGCGACTCCGTCGTCCGTGAAGATACGTCTGTAAATCGCGGGTATGTGCGCACCGTCGCACACCTGGTGAAGGTCGAGGAGATTGACTAATGGCTGAAGAAAAGAAGCCAGCTGCGAAAAAGCCAGCAGCCAAGAAGGATGCTGCGGCAAAGCCTGCTGCAGCGAAGAAGCCAGCCGCAAAGCCAGCCGCTGCCAAAGCTGGTGCCGCGAAGGCCACCCCAGCTAAGGCCCCTGCAGCAAAAACTGCTGCTGCTAAAGCTCCTGCGGCTAAGAAGCCCGCTGCTAAGGCACCTGCTGCCAAAGCCGCTGCTCCTAAAGCCCCTGCTAAAGCTGCTGCTAAGCCAGCGGCTAAGGCGCCAGCTAAGTCAGCCGCTGACAAGAGCGAAGCTCCTGTAGCTAAGACTGCGGCAAAGCCTGCGACGAAGAAGGCTGCTCCTAAAGCCGATGCCCCTGCGCGAGCCAGCGTGGTGAAGTTGCACCACTTGCGTCCCGCTCCTGGTGCTAAGAAGGCTAAGACCCGCGTGGGTCGTGGTGAAGGTTCCAAGGGTAAGACTGCGGGACGTGGAACCAAGGGAACCAAGGCTCGCTACCAAGTGCGCCCCGGTTTCGAAGGTGGCCAGCTCACTTCGGTGATGCGTGCTCCGAAGCTTCGCGGGTTCAAGAATCCTTTCCGCGTGGAATACCAAGTGGTCAACGTGGGACGCCTCGGCGAGCTCTACCCCAAGGGTGGAGAGGTCACCGTGAGTGACCTCGTTGCCAAGGGTGCGGTCCGCAAGAACCAAAAAGTCAAGGTTTTGGCCGAAGGTGACCTCAGCGTCGCCCTCACCGTCACCGTCGACAAAGTTTCAGCGCAGGCTATGGACAAAATTGTCAAAGCCGGCGGCGCCATCAAGGAATAACCACAGCGGCCCTGTGTCAGAAATCGACTTTCTGACACAGCGGCCTAAAGGGTAAGCTCGAGACCACGTGCCTCGCGGCACCTGGCAGGAGGATGATGTGTTCAGTGCGTTAGGGAGAATATTCCGGACTCCGGATTTGCGTCGAAAGATTGGTTTCACACTTTTCGTCGTCGGTCTCTTTCGCTTGGGCTCTTTCATCCCCGCCCCCTTTGTGGACTACCGCAACGTTCAGCAGTGTTTGGCTGGAACGGGCGATCCTGCGGGTTTGTATGAACTAATCAACCTCTTTAGTGGTGGCGCTCTTCTGCAGCTCTCCATTTTTGCCTTGGGCATCATGCCCTACATCACAGCGTCGATTATCACGCAGCTCCTGCGCGTGGTCATCCCTCACTTTGAAGCCCTGCATAAAGAAGGCCAGGCTGGTCAGAGCAAGCTCACCCAGTACACCCGCTACATGACCATTGGTTTGGCCCTGCTTCAATCGACAACCTTGATTACGGTTGCCCGAAGCGGTGCACTCTTTGGTAGCTCCGGAGTCCCTGCCTGTAACCAGTTGCTCTCTAACGACACCTGGTACGCCATCATGCTGATGGTCATCACTATGACCGCGGGAACCGGGCTGATTATGTTCATGGGCGAAATGATCACTGAGCGTGGTGTGGGTAATGGAATGTCGTTGCTCATTTTCGTCTCCATTGCCGCAACCTTCCCCTCGTCCCTGTGGGCCATCGCTCAGACCGAGGGCTTTGAAATCTTCCTCATCGTCTTGGCTGTGGGAATCGTCATTATGGGCCTCGTGGTCTTCGTTGAGCAGTCTCAGCGTCGCGTCCCGGTTCAGTACGCCAAGCGCATGGTGGGCCGTCGCACCTATGGCGGAACCAACACTTATATCCCCATCAAGGTGAACATGGCCGGTGTTATTCCGGTGATCTTTGCCTCGTCGCTGTTGTATCTGCCCGCATTGCTCGCCCAGTTCAACCAGGTGGGCGCCGGTGGCTCCACCCCTGAATGGGTGGTGTGGATTCAGAACAACCTGACCTCGGGCGATAACCCCGTCTACATGGCGATTTACTTCTTGTTGATTGTCGGGTTCACGTATTTCTATGTCGCGATTATCTTCAACCCCGAAGAGGTTGCCGACAACATGAAGCGCTATGGCGGCTTTATCCCCGGTATTCGTGCCGGGCGTCCCACTGCGGAATACCTCGACTACGTGTTGACCAGAATCACCCTGCCGGGTTCCTTGTATTTGGGTCTGGTGGCGTTGATACCTCTGATCGCTCTGGCAACGGTGAACGCGAATCAGAACTTCCCCTTTGGTGGTGCCAGCATTTTGATCATCGTGGGTGTGGGTCTGGACACGGTCAAGCAGATTGATTCCCAGCTGCAGCAGCGTCACTATGAGGGGTTGCTTAAGTGAGTGCCGCAGGCACCCGCTTGCTTCTTATTGGACCTCCTGGAGCGGGTAAGGGCACCCAAGCTAGTGTTCTCTCGACCACGTTCGATATTCCTGCCATCTCGACGGGTGATATTTTCCGACACAACGTTGCTCATGAAACCCCTTTGGGTCTCCAAGCCAAGGCGTTTATGGATGCCGGGGATAACGTTCCCGATTCCCTCACGAATGACTTGATTACGGATCGTCTCGAACAGGCTGATTGCGCCGGCGGTTTTTTGCTCGATGGGTACCCCCGCACGACGGACCAGGTGCGCCATTTAGATGCGTTTCTGGCTGGGCACGATGCGGCGATGAATGCCGTCGTGCAGTTGGTAGCGGATCCTGATGTCGTAGTGGAGCGGTTGCAAAAGCGCGCCATTGAACAGGGCCGGGCTGATGATGATGAATCCGTCGTTCGCCACCGTCTCGAGGTCTACCAAGAGCAAACTGCGCCCCTGATTGATCTCTACACCACCCGGGGTCTGGTCGTTGCGATTGATGGCATCGGCGAGATCAGTGAGGTCACGCAGCGCATCCTCGAGGGTCTCCAGACCCTGGGTGTTACCCCAGCATAGATAGTGCCCAGATTGGGACTTGTGCCGGCAACGATGCCGGGCTAGGATTGTTCATTGGTGTAAAAAAGGCCTTCGGATCTTTTCTACTCCACCCGCATGACCAGTGCGGTTATTCGTTTCAACAAGATATGAGGCTATGGCCAACAAAGACGGCGTCATCGAAATCGAAGGCTCGGTAGTCGAAGCCCTTCCCAATGCGATGTTCCGGGTGGAGTTGACCAACGGTCACAAGGTTCTTGCCCACATTTCGGGAAAAATGCGTCAGCATTACATCCGGATTTTGCCAGAAGACAAAGTCATTGTGGAACTAAGTCCTTACGACCTCACCCGTGGCCGCATCGTCTACCGATACAAATAACCACTGGATAAGGAACGGCCCTGGGAACCTCTAGGGCACGAGGCCAGCGATGGAAAAGGAAATCATATGAAGGTCAGCGCCAGTGTTAAGCCCATGTGCGACAAGTGCAAAGTCATTCGTCGCCACGGAAATGTGATGGTGATTTGCGAAAACCCCCGTCACAAACAACGTCAGGGTTAATAACTCAACATATATACGGCATAGTCACGATCCCACCCAGTGGGGGACTCCTCGGGAGAAGGCCCGGGCACCGACTATGCTCCAGACCTTCACAGTGCAGCAGGAGAAAAAAATGGCACGTCTCGCTGGAGTCGATATTCCCCGTGACAAACGGGTTGAAATCGCCCTGACCTATGTTTATGGTGTTGGTCGCACCCTGTCCAAGCAAACCTTGGCGGCGACCGGGATTGATCCCAACATCCGCGTGAAGGACCTCACCGACGATCAGTTGTTGGCGCTGCGTGAGCACATTGAGACCAATTTCAAGGTGGAGGGTGACCTTCGCCGTGAGGTAACGGCAGATATTCGACGCAAGGTCGAAATCGGCAGCTACCAGGGTATTCGCCACCGTCGTGGGCTCCCCGTTCACGGTCAGCGCACCAAGACCAACGCACGCACCCGCAAGGGCCCCAAGCGCACTGTCGCTGGTAAGAAGAAGGCCGTTTAGGCCGCCGTTTTGGTAAACAACCACCTGATCTGAAAGTCACGGAGAAAAAACAATGGCAGCACCAAAGACCGCCGCGCGTAAGCCGCGTCGGAAGACCAAGAAGAATATTGCAGTGGGCCAGGCCCACATCAAATCGACCTTCAACAACACAATTGTGTCGATCACGGACACCACGGGCGCTGTTATCGCCTGGGCATCCTCGGGCGGCGTGGGCTTCAAGGGCTCGCGTAAGTCCACCCCCTTCGCCGCACAGCTGGCTGCCGAGTCTGCAGCCCGTCAGGCTCAAGAGCACGGCATGAAGAAGGTAGAAGTTTTCGTCAAAGGACCGGGTTCCGGTCGTGAGACTGCGATTCGTTCACTCCAGGCCGCTGGCCTGGAGGTGGGCTCGATTACCGATGTGACGCCTCAGGCGCACAACGGTTGCCGTCCGCCCAAGCGTCGTCGCGTGTAGTGAGGTCGTGGGCGCTTCCTGATTGGGAAGTTTCCACAGCCTCCAACCCCCTATAACCCCATAGTTAGCGCGGTCCCCTCCGCATCCTCAACCAAGTGTCATATAGCGGACACTTAGCCGAAAGGAAACACCACAGTGCTCATTGCACAGCGCCCCACCCTCACAGAAGAATCCCTGTCCGAAAACCGCTCAGCATTCGTTATTGAGCCCCTAGAGCCAGGTTTTGGTTACACGCTGGGTAACTCCATGCGCCGTACCCTGTTGTCCTCGATTCCGGGAGCAGCAGTAACCAGCATCCGCATTGACGGTGTGCTTCACGAGTTCTCGACCGTTGCCGGTGTGAAAGAAGACGTCACCGAAATCATCTTGAACCTCAAGAGCCTGGTGGTTTCGAGCGAGCACGACGAGCCCATCACGGCATACCTGCGCAAGACCGGGGCAGGCCCCGTCAGCGCAGCTGACATTCAGGCACCTGCCGGTGTGGAAATCCACAACCCCAAGTTGCACATCGCCACCTTGAACGACAAGGCCAACTTCGAGTTGGAGCTCACCATCGAGCGCGGTCGTGGATATGTGTCCTCGGTTCAAAACCGTAACGAATACGCCGAAGCTGGTCAGGTACCTATCGACTCGATCTACTCGCCCGTACTGAAGGTCACCTACCGCGTCGAGGCAACTCGTGCCGGTGAGCGCACCGACTTTGACCGTTTGGTCGTGGACGTGGAGACCAAGCCCTCGATGACCCCTCGTGACGCTGTTGCTTCGGCCGGTCGTACGCTGGTGGAACTCTTCGGGTTGGCTCGCGATCTCAACACTGAAGCAGAAGGTATCGAAATCGGTCCCGCACCGGTAGAGACCGTTCTCTCCAGCGAAATGGCTATGCCCATTGAGAACCTCGACTTGACTGTCCGCAGCTACAACTGCCTCAAGCGCGAAGGCATCAACACGGTGAGCGAGCTCATTGCTCTCTCCGAGCACCAGTTGGTGAACATCCGCAACTTCGGCCAGAAGTCGGTCGACGAGGTTCGCGACAAGCTCGCAGAGATGGGCCTTTCCTTGAAGGACCCCATGCCCGGTTTTGACGGTTCTGGCTTTTACAGCGGACTAGAGACCGAAGAAGAAATCTAATCACGGTGGGGACACCCACCGTCTCGCACTGATTTAGGGAAGAGAACACAACAATGCCAAAGCCCACTAAGGGACCTCGCCTCGGCGGAGGACCAGCCCACGAGCGCCTCATGCTGGCGAACCTGGCTACTGCCCTGTTTACCCACGGCCGTATCCAGACCACGGAGACCAAAGCGAAGCGCTTGCGCCCGCTTGCTGAGCGGATGGTGACCTTCGCTAAGCGAGGCGATCTGCACGCTCGTCGTCGCGTTATGACGGTTATTCGGGACAAGTCGGCCGTGCACAAGTTGTTCATGGAGATTGCCCCTCTGGTCGACAAGCGTGAAGGCGGTTACACCCGCATCATCAAGACTGGTTTCCGTAAGGGCGACAACGCTTCCATGGCAGTTATCGAACTGGTCCTGGAGCCTGTCAACCCCAAGCCCAAGACGAAAAAGGCCAAGGTTGAAGAACCTGTTGCCGCGCCCGTTGTTGCGGATGTCGTCGACGAGACTCCCGTGGAAGACACCACTGAGGTGGTAGAAGAAACGGTAGAAATCGTTGAGACTCCTGCTGCTGAAGAGGTAGTTGCTGAAGACACAGTGGCCGAAGAAGCCCCTGCTGCTGAGGAAGCTCCTGCGGACGAGGCTCCTGTTGAAGAAGCTGCTGCCGATGATGACGCCAAGGATGACACTAAGTAGCTTTGCTCGGGTCATCTCAGGGCAAGCTCTGAGGTGACAGTGAGGCTTCGCCTTGATCTGGGGTATCTCGGTACCTCCTATTCGGGTTGGGCAAGTCAGCCGGCTTTGCCGACCATTCAGGAATCGCTGGAAAAAGCATTAGCGACCACTCTGAGGTTGGAGCCCTCCTTGGTGAGAACTGTGGTGGCCGGTAGGACCGATGCTGGCGTTCATGCCGTCGGCCAGGTGTGTCATCTTGATGTCCCTGCGAAGGTCAATACCAGCGATCATGCATTGCGTTCTTTGACCAAACGCGTCCAAGGAGCGCTTCGCACTGCGGAAATATCTCTGCATCGAATCAGTGTTGCGCCCGAGGGTTTTGATGCTCGCTTTGGAGCACTATCGCGCACTTATGAATATCGCCTCGCAGATGTTTCCGCGAGAAAAAACCCGCTCCTAGCCCCGTTCACAGCGGTCGCTTCCTATGACTTGAACCTCGAGGCCATGAACGCGCTCGGAAGCGCGTTGTGTGGTCTTCATGACTTTGCCAGTTTTTGTCGCCCCAAAGTAAAAGCGACGACCATTCGAACGCTCAAGGAGTTCTCCTGGACACGAGATCAGGACGGGGTTCTCGTCGCCAGGGTTGTCGCGGATGCTTTTTGCCGGTCCATGGTGCGCTCATTAGTGGGTTCTTGTGTGGCAGTCGGGCGAGGAAAAGTGACGCAGGAGAGAGCGCTGGAACTTCGTGACCTCGCCTCCAGGACCAGTGAATGGGCCACGATGCCAGCCAAAGGTCTGACCCTGATCTCGATTGAGTATCCACCTGATGCTCACTTGGCCCAGCAGGCCGAAGAAACCAGGGCGCGAAGATTGCCAGCGACAGATTGACCAGCGCCTTCTGGTGCCCTAAGCTAGGGCGCTGGTGCCAGTCGCCGACTGTGTGCCAGGTTGAGCCCTCCACCGGGGAGTTCTTGAAGCTAAAGAACACCCACCGGAGCGGGATTCACGAACACCTCGAACCGCGAAGGAATGTCGCATGACGCGCACCTTTTCTCCCAAGCCCGCTGATGTTCAGCACGACTGGCTGGTGATCGACGCTACTAACGTGGTGTTGGGTCGTCTCGCCTCCCACGTTGCTGCCCTTCTGCGCGGTAAGCACAAGCCCACTTTTGCTCCTCACATGGACATGGGCGACCACGTCATTATTCTCAACGCCGACAAGGTTGCCTTGACCGGCTCCAAGTTGACGCAGAAGATGGCCTATCACCACTCCGGTTACCCCGGTGGTTTGAGCGCTACCAGCTACGAAAACCTGATGGAAAACAACCCGGTTCGCGCCGTGGAAAAAGCCATCCGTGGAATGTTGCCAAAGAACACCCTGGGTCGCGAACAAATGTCGAAACTCAAGGTCTATGCCGGTGGAGAGCACCCTCACCAGGCCCAGCAGCCCAAGCCCTACACTCTCGACCAGATCGCGCAGTAGCGCTCGATAAAGGACATAAATACCGTGGCTAACACAGAAGAAACCGCAGACCAGAGCGTCGCGGAAGAAACACCTCAGAACTACTCGACCGAAACCCCCGTTGCGAACGCTGTTGCGGAGAAGAAGCCTCGCGCTGCTCTCAACGTCGGTGGACAAGCGGTGGGACGACGCAAGCAGGCCATCGCTCAGGTGCGCCTGAGCCCCGGTAAGGGCTCCTACACCGTCAATGGTCGCCCGTTGGAGGATTATTTCCCCAACAAGTTGCACCAGCAGCTGATCAACGACCCTTTCACGGTGTTGGAACTTGCCGGAAGCTATGACGTTGTTGCCAGCATCACCGGTGGTGGACCTTCTGGTCAAGCAGGTGCTTTGCGTTTGGGTATTGCCCGCGCGTTGAACCAGATTGACGAAGAGAACAACCGTGCGACGCTCAAGAAGGCTGGCTTCCTCACTCGCGATTCTCGCGTGAAAGAGCGCAAGAAGGCTGGTCTTAAGAAGGCTCGTAAGGCTCCTCAGTACTCGAAGCGTTAATCGCTGTACAGCGGACTTATCCGATGGGTCGTCTTTTTGGCACCGACGGGGTCCGGGGGTTAGCTAATGGCGAGCTCACGGCCGATATGGTGGTGCGCTTATGCCAAAGCGCTGCCCTGGTGCTCACCAAAGGCCGACATGCGGATGAGTTGGAAGCTAAGGGGCTGCGCCCTAAAGCGGTGATTGCTAGAGACCCGAGGGTTTCGGGTGAGTTCCTCAGTTCCGCAGTGTCTGCTGGGCTGGCAAGCTCGGGAATCGACGTGTGGGATGCCGGAGTGGTACCCACTCCGGCGAATGCCTTCCTTGTCAAAGAGGGAGAGTTTGATTTCGGTGTGATGGTGTCCGCATCACATAACCCAGCACCCGATAACGGCATTAAGTTCTTTTCCTTGGGGGGAACCAAGCTTCCCGATGAGGTCGAGGACCGTATCGAGGCAGCGATGCAGGAACCACCGCTTGCTCCTCTGGGTGGCGATGTCGGTCGCATTGTTCGATTTGCTGATGCAGAAGACCGCTACGTCATGCACCTCTTGAAGACTTTGGACCGGGACCTCACGGGATTACACGTGGTCTTGGACTGCGCCCACGGTGCCGCCTCGGGTATTTCGCCTCGGGTATTTCGGGATGCGGGAGCCACCGTCACCGTCATTGGGGATGCTCCCGATGGCCTGAACATCAATGATGGTTTTGGTTCGACCTACCTCGAGCGATTACAAGAAGCTGTTGTTGCAGCCGGTGCGGACTTTGGTGTTGCTCACGATGGGGATGCAGATCGAGCGTTAGCGGTTGACCACACGGGAGCCATTATTGATGGCGATGTCATCATGGCGATTTTGGCGGTCTCCATGAAAGAGGCTGGCACACTCGCCCACGACACTCTGGTGGCCACCGTGATGTCTAATTTGGGGTTGCGTTTGGCCATGAAAGAACACGGGATCACCCTGCTAGAAACCGCGGTCGGGGACCGATACGTGTTGGAACAATTGGCTGCCACCGGCTCAAGTCTGGGCGGGGAACAATCTGGCCACATCATTTTTTCTGAACACTCGACCACGGGCGATGGCATTTTGACCGGTCTGCACCTGGCTAGAGAAGTCATCCGCACGGGGAAGCCCTTGGCTGAACTGGCGAAGGTGATGACTGTATATCCCCAGGTGCTGATCAACGTCTCCGGTGTGGATCGACGGGGATTAGGCGCTAACGAGGTCGTGGCTCAGGCTGTGCGCGACGCGGAGAGTGAATTAGGCGAGCACGGACGAGTGCTCTTGCGCCCCTCGGGCACCGAACCACTTATTCGCGTCATGGTGGAGGCTGCTGATGCGGACACAGCAGCGCGGATAGCTGGGGATTTGGCCGCTGTGGTCACCCGCGAGCTCGCAGCGTCCTAAATTCGTCGCAACAGCACTTTGTGAATGCGGTGATCCGCTTCTTTGCGCAGTATGAGTGAAGCGCGAGGTCTGGTGGGAAGGATGTTATCCACCAGGTTTGGCTCGTTGATTTCTCGCCAAATACGCCGTGCTTCCTCACGAGCTTCTTGTTTTTCCATCTGGGCGTAGCGGTGGAAGTAGCTGCGGGGATCGCTAAAGGCGCCTTGTTGGAGAGCAAGGAAACGCTCTTCGTACCAGGTAGCGATGTCGCTGGTGCGGGCATCGACATAGATGCCAAAGTCAAACAAGTCACTGACCGCGAGGGCTGAGGCCGTAGTGGGCGGAGCCAAGACGTTGAGTCCTTCGATAATCACGATGTCGGGATTCTCGATGGTTTGTAGCTCACCGGGTACTCGGTCATAAAGCAGGTGGGAATACACCGGCGCGCTCACCGGGGAGACGCCGCTCTTGATTTGGGACACAAAGCGCAACAACGCTCGAGTGTCATAGCTTTCGGGAAAACCTTTGCGATCGAGCATTCCCCGCGAGGTGAGTTCTGACAGCGGCTGCAAGAATCCATCGGTGGCAATTAGTGCCACCGATGGCGTCTCAGGGTTTCGTGAGAGCAGCTCGGCCAGCACTCGCGAGGTCGTGGATTTGCCCACCGCGACACTCCCGGCAACACCGATGATGAAGGGTGTGTGGCGAACATCATCTCCCAGGAACTTTCGGGTAATGAGATGAAGGTGCCGGGCTCCTTCGACGTAGAGGGCGAGAAGACTGGCCAAGGGTTGATACACCTCGATCACTTCATTCGCATCGAGCATGTCACCGACTGAGCGGACTCGAGCAAGATCGCCCTCGCTCAGCGGTAGCGGCGAACTGGGAGCTAGTTTTGCCCAGGCGGCTCGGTCATATTCCAAAAAGGGGCTAGCGCTATCTCTCCCGTGGTGAGGCGCAGCCATACCCACCAGGCTAGCGCCCAGGCTCCCCTGCCCACACTCTCATCCCGGACCCATCGCCTAGACTCACATGCATGTGTGGGATTGTCGGATACGTAGGTCAGCGCTCAGCATCAGAAGTTGTTCTGGGCGGTTTGGCCCGTTTGGAGTACCGCGGGTATGACTCTGCGGGCATCGCGATTGTGGTGCCGGGTAATTCCTTGGTCTCACGCAAAAAGGCGGGGAAGCTCAGTGTCTTGCGTGATGAGCTCGAAGCCAATCCGTTAGCCCAGGGCACCACCGGCATCGGCCACACTCGCTGGGCGACCCACGGTCCTCCCACCGATGCCAACGCTCACCCCCACCTTGCCGATGGAGGCAAGCTCGCCCTTATCCACAATGGCATCATCGAAAACTTTGATGAACTCAAGAGCGAGCTCCAGGCTCAAGGGGAGCAATTTCATTCGGACACTGATTCTGAAGTAGCTGCCGTGATGCTCGGTCGGGCCTTCCAAGACACCCAGGACCTCACCCTGGCCATGCGTGCCGTGGTGGCGCGCCTAGAGGGCGCTTTCACCCTGCTTGGTGTTCACCAAGACCAACCTGATGTGGTGGTGGGAGCACGACGAAATTCTCCCTTAGTGGTGGGCTTGGGCCAGGGCGAGAACTTCTTAGGCTCTGATGTTGCGGCATTCGTCGCCTACACCGACAAGGCCATGGCGCTGGGTCAAGACCAAATAGTCACGATTACTCCTGATTCGGTCACCATCACCACTTTTGAGGGTGACCCTGCCACCGCCGCACAGTTCGACATTGATTGGGATGCCTCCGCAGCGGATAAGGGCGGTTGGTCCAGTTTTATGGCTAAGGAAATTTCTGAAGAACCAGAAGCTGTCGCTAACACTCTACGTGGGCGAATTTCCCCCGAGGGCACGGTCACTTTGCCCGATCTCGATTCGCTCTTGGACCAGGGTGGTGAGATCACCCGGATAATTTTTATCGCCTGTGGAACTGCCGCCTATGCCGCCATGTTGGGGGCCTACGCCATTGAAAAATGGTCGGGCATTGCCACCACGGTCGAGCTGTCCCATGAATTTAGATACCGGGACCCTGCCGTGGGACCCACCACCTTGGTTGTCTCGGTGAGCCAGTCCGGCGAGACGATGGACACTCTGATGGCTGTTCGCTATGCCGCAGAAAAGGGCGCCAAGACGTTGTCGATTTGTAATACCCAGGGGGCAACAATCCCGAGGGAATCCGATGCCGTGCTCTACACGCACGCGGGGCCTGAGGTTGCCGTAGCCTCTACCAAAGCGTTCCTCTCCCAGGTGATCGCCGCCTACCTTTTAGGGCTTTATTTGGGGCAGCACAATGGCCACATCAGTGCTGCGGATTCCGCGCTACTGGCGAAAGATTTTGATGCTCTTCCTGGTCAGTTGCAGGAAATGGTCGAAACGGGCGGGCGGATCAAGGAACTCGCTGGCTGGATGGCGGATACTCGCTCGGTGCTCTATTTAGGGCGCCACGTGGGATACCCGGTGGCCTTGGAAGGCGCACTGAAGCTCAAAGAACTTGCCTACATCCATGCTGAGGGCTTTGCTGCTGGCGAGCTCAAGCACGGTCCCATCGCGTTGATTGAGCCAGGCCAAATTGTCTTCGTAATAGTCCCTAGTCCCCGAGACCCCTCGTCACTGCATGCCAAGGTTGTCTCAAACATTCAAGAAATCCGTGCTCGGGGTGCCCGGGTGATTGCCCTTGCAGAAAAGGGGGATGCTGCGGTCTTGCCCCATGCGGATGAGGTCATTGCCTTGCCCTTTGCGTCGGTCTTTATGGAGCCACTCTTGGCCGTCGTTCCCCTCCACATTTTTGGCATGGAATTGGCTGCTGCCAAGGGCCTCGATATTGACCAACCGAGGAACCTGGCCAAATCCGTCACGGTGGAATGAGCTAGGTAGGGCAGAACGTGGTGTTGGGTGTGGGGGTGGATCTTGTGGATATTGCTCGTTTTGAGCGCGCCCTGACGCGCACCCCTCGGCTCAAGCAGCGACTCTTTGGCGATATTGATCTACTCAATTCCGAGATCTCCGCCCAGTCTTTGGCGGCTCGATTTGCTGCCAAAGAAGCTGCACTCAAGGCACTCGGTGGCAACATTTCTGGCTTTAGCTGGCACGACATTCAAGTGTCGAGTTCGCGGGGTGAGCGCCCCACGTTGGTTCTCTCTGGTGGCGCCCTGGCCCGTGCGAAATCGCTGCTGGCAAGTGACCATCATCTCTCCCTCACTCATGACGCCGGCATGGCGATGGCCTTTGTCGTGATGGAAGCCCGCGCATGAGCCAAGCGATGCGAGAAGCACTGATTCGCCCGTCCGCGATATCAGCCAATGTGGAAATTTTGCGTGCCATGGCTGGCACCCCCAACATGTTGATCGTGGTCAAAGCCAACGGCTATGGCCATGGCGCACTCACGGCGGCGCGGGCAGCGCTCGAGGGTGGTGCCAACTGGCTGGGCACGGCCGATATTCAGGAAGCTCTCGAACTTCGCGCTGGTGGGGTGAGCGCCCCGATCTTGGCCTGGCTTTTTGGCCCTGGTGAAGACCTCACCGGTGCCTATGACGCAGGAATTGACCTAGGGGTGTCCTCGGTGGCGCAACTGGAGCAGGTTCTCTCTGTCGTAAAGCCTGGGACCCCCGCACGCCTTCACCTCAAAGTAGATAGCGGCCTAGGTCGCAACGGTGCTGATCCCAGAGATTGGGAGGCACTGTTCACCAGGGCCAAGCAAGCGCAGGATGCTCGCCTGGTGAGAACCATCGGAATCTTTACCCACCTCTCTGGCACGTCGGTGCAGGCAGATGCCGCGCAGGGCGAGGTCTATGACCAGGCTCTGTCGCTGGCTAGTAGTCACGGAATTGTTCCCGAGATTCGTCATGTGGCTTCGAGCATTGGAACCAGTGATTCCCCGGCTCTGGCGCATGACATGGTGCGGGTGGGGGCTGCCGCGTATGGCGTGCCGGTGACCGAGCGCTATCACGGTGTGGGTTTAACCCCGGCGATGCGGGTCAGCGGGCAGGTCATCCTGGTCAAGCGGGTATCAGAAGGTTTGGGGGTGGGCTATGGCCACACCTATCGCACGTCGAAGCAGACCACTCTGGCGTTGGTGCCACTGGGTTATGCCGATGGGATTCCTCGCCACGCGTCCTCGAAAGCCCCTGTGGTGATTGATCAACAGCGCTTTAGCGTTTCGGGCCGAATTTCGATGGATCAATTCAGCGTTGATGTCGGCGATGCGAACATCACCGAAGGTCAATGGTGCGTCTTATGGGGCGACCCCGCCCAGGGCGATCCCAGCGCTACCGAGTGGGCTGAAGCGGCGTCCACCATTGCCTATGAAATTATCACCAGGCTAGGCCCCCGCATCCCTCGGGTTATTGCTCCGTGACGCTAGTGATTCCCACCAGCGCCCAGATGGAGGCCTTGGGGTTAGCTCTTGGTGAAATTGCCCAGGCGGGTGACGTGGTGGTGCTCACCGGCGAATTGGGGGCGGGAAAAACGACGTTTGCCCGGGGTTTTGGCGAGGCTTTTGATCTGGATACCCCGGTGTCCAGCCCGACCTTTATTGTGGCCAGGACACATCGCTCGATTGATCCAGAAAAGCCCGCGTTGGTTCATGTGGATGCGTATCGCGTGGGCTCCGCCGCTGAGTTTGATGAATTGGATCTTGACTACTCCACCAGTGTTGTCTTAGCCGAGTGGGCGGCTGCGTATGCACCGGAACTCTTTGATCAGTGGGTGGAATTGATCCTGGTGCGAGCTCAGGGGACGGGCGACGATTTCGACGAAGACCTACCCCGGGAAGTGAGCCTGATTACCCACGGTGATGCACCCGAGCACAGCGCTCGATATCACGCAGCGATGGAGCATTTTCGTGTTTCTCTCGATTGATTCTTCTGCGGGAACATCGGTGGCAGTGGTGTCTGCCACCGGCGACGTGCTGGCAGAAACCAGCAGTGAGGATCCTCGAGGTCACGCCGAAATTATCGGGGTGCTGCTGCGCGATGCCCTGAGCAGCGCAGGACTTTCTGGCGGCGACGTGACCCATGTGGTGATGGGCGTGGGACCTGGGCCCTTTACTGGTTTGCGCGTGGGAATGGCAGCGGCGATTGCTTTTTCCTCGTCTCGTTCACTTCCCCTTCTTCCCGTGATTAGCCACGACAGCCTGGGATTTAGTGCCCCGGGCGATCTCGTCGTGGTCACTGATGCCAGACGGGGTGAGGTGGCCTTCAGCGTGTATCTGGCTGATCAGCTCCAGCGCCGCGTTATCGGGCCGGAGTTATGCCGGCCCGAAGAGCTCGACGAGGCACTGGGTGCCCACAGCGGCCTGACTCGGCTCGAAGCCAGCTCTATTCCCGCTTCGGGGCTTGCCCAGGTGGCGAGGCTCTATCTGGAGAATTCTCTGGATTTCCCTGCTGCTCAGCCCGTGTATCTTCGGGCCCCTGATGTGACGATGCCCTCATGACTTTTTATCTCGCGCGCGCGTTGTTAGAAGACCTGCCCACCATGATCGACATGGAGTCAGAGCTCTTTGGGTCCGACGCGTGGTCACCGGAGCTGATGGTCGCCGAAATTTCTCACCCACATAGCTACTACGTGGTGGCTCGCCCGGATGGGCAGCCCGAGGTCTGTGGGTATGGAGGGTTGCGGGTGGTCCCTGGATCCGGGGTAGGGGATATTCAGACTTTGGCTGTGGCGGCGAATTTTCGAGGTGTGGGACTGGGGCGACTCTTGCTCGAGGCCCTGTTGTCCCAGGCGAGGTCTAGTGGCGTGAGGGAAGTCTTCCTCGAGGTTCGCGCAGATAACGACGTGGCGAGGGCGCTCTATGAGCACTGTGGATTTGTTGCCATTGATTCTCGAGTCGGCTACTACCAACCAGACAATGTCGATGCGATTGTGATGCGCGTGGAGCTTTCGCCAGCGCAGACGTCTTTGGCGGTGGGTCATGAGTGAGCCGTTGGTCTTAGGTATTGAGACAAGTTGCGATGAAACCGGGGTCGGTATTGTTCGAGGCACCACACTGCTGGCTAATGTGGTGGCCTCATCCATGGCAGAACACGCTCGCTATGGCGGAGTGGTTCCGGAAGTAGCTGCCCGAGCGCACGTGGAGGCCTTGCCCGGTGTGCTGGCCAACGCTATGGCCACTGCCGGTGTGAGCTATGACGAACTTGATGCGATTGCCGTGACCACCGGCCCGGGACTAGCGGGTGCCCTCATGGTGGGGGTTGGCGCAGCTAAAGCGCTTGCCGTGAGTTTGGATATTCCCCTGTATGCCGTGAATCATCTGGTCGGTCACGTGGGAGTGGAGTGTTTAGCGCAGCCCACGGCCTCGAGAGATATTCCCACCGTTGCCCTGTTGGTGTCGGGGGGACACACCTCGCTGTTGCTGGTTCATGATGTGGTGTCCCACGTTGAGCTGCTGGGTGAAACGATTGATGATGCCGCTGGTGAAGCGTTTGACAAGGTAGCTCGAGTATTGGGCCTTCCCTACCCTGGTGGCCCCGAAATAGATCGGGTGGCGAGAGAGGGGAACCCGGACTACGTGCGATTCCCCCGCGGCCTCACTCAACACAAAGACCAGGCTCAGCACCGGTATAACTTCTCTTTTTCGGGCCTCAAGACCGCGGTGGCCCGGCACGTGGAGGGGTTAGTCCACCAAGGGGTGCAACCCGATGTGGCCTCAATTGCCGCTTCTTTTCAAGAGGCCGTGGCAGACGTCTTGGTCACGAAAGCGCTCGCCGCGTGCGCCGATCACGGGGTTTCCAGGCTGTTGCTAGGTGGCGGGGTGGCCGCTAACTCTCGAGTGCGAGACCTAGCCGCGCAGCGATGTGAGGAAGCGGGTATTTCCTTGAGCGTTCCACCTCTAGCCTTGTGCACGGATAACGGCGCCATGATTGCGGCGCTGGGGAGCCAGCGCATGATGGCGGGGTTCGAGCCTTCGCCGATTTCTAGTGCGGTGAATTCAACCTTGCCTGCTGGCATCATCCAGCTCATGGACTAGCTCGCTAGGGTGGTTACACCATGAGCTTGGATAACACGGCGGGAAGAGAGCACCCCGAGACAATCTCGGAGGTGTCGGTCACCGAGGTGTCCGTGGAAACCCACGGTGTGATGCCCGCCCAGCCTGCGAAGAAACCAGGGGGTCTGCTGCCTCGAGTTGCCCTGAGCGTGGGGGTGGTGGCTCTAGCTCTCACTCCCGTCTTTGGCTTGGGTGTGCTGCCCGCCATTGTGGGAATCATTCTGGGGCACAGTGCCAAGCGAAGCGATGATGCGGGCCGTATCCGGGCGATGGTGGCACTGGCGTTGAGCTATGTGGCGTTGGTGGTGGGAACGGTGATTCTGGTGTTGGTCACGTTGCCCATCGCGTTAGCGTTCTTAGTGAGCACCGGTTACCTTCTTGCCGGCTAAATTCCCTTACTCGGGGGCATCCTCGATACGCCGTGCCAGGATGGCAATTTTCTTACCTGCTGCTCGAGTCAGAATCAGGGTGGCTTGACCCGAGCCCTTCAAAGACAATGTTGTGCGCAGGTGGGCGGGGTCAATATCGAGGCCACGTTTCTTAATTTCTAACTCCCCGAGGTCTGACTTTTTTACCAGTGCTTCCACGCCTTTGACCGAATAAGGGATGACTTCGAGAATCTCGAAACAGGAGGCCAGGGGAGTGTGCACTTCTTGATCGGTCGTGACGTAGGCAATGGTCGCATCGATCATGTGGCCATGGTGATGTCTGGCCAGGTCGCCAATGAGGCGCGCCCTGATCACCGCGCCATCAGGCTCGATGAGATAGCGCAGGAGATCCCCCACCGGGGCGTCAGGTGCATCGCCGGCACCGAGTAGTTCGGCGCTTCCACGGGATGTGAGGACCAACGCACTGCGGGTAACACCCTCGCGGGCGAGTTTTCCCGACCACAGCACCATCTCGAGCACGCTTCCCTGATAGGACACCCACTGCGCTTCCATGCCCTCAGGGATCAGCGAGCGATCCATTCCCGGTGCGAGTTTGATACCCGCAGGCATGGTCTGTGCATGAGCAAAGACCCACTCGAGCGATGGGGACCAGTCCTCTGGATTATGCAGTCGTGTCGCCCCCGCCCTCCGAGCTGGGTCACACCACAACGCGTCGACGCCTTCTAAATCCTCGTCGCTGACGGATCGGTGGAGGACCTCCACGGTGTCCAGGGGCGCCAAGTTATAGGCGGCGAGGGCTGCTGTTGCTTCGTCGGCTTCGAGTGCTCTCACGGTGAGCCCGACACCGGCAAAAGCTAACGCATCGCCACCGATGCCGCACCCGGCATCCACGACTGAGGTGATCCCGGCCCAGTGCATCCTCTGCGCGTGATGGCTTGCCACACTCAGCCTGGTGGCCTGCTCCAGACCCTCTTTGGTGAGCAGCATGCGGGGGGCAAATTCGCCAAACTTATCGATAGCTTTGGCTCTCAGCGCGAGCTGCCCCATCACGGCACTGGTGAGTTCAGGGGAGTGTCCTGCTTTGCGTAATCGGCTCACAAGAGCGAGAACGTCATCCTTCGATGATGGTGGATCTGTCCTGGCGAGAAGGTCGAGCGCTGCGGGGCTGAGCAGGGCCATCACTTCACTGCGCTCCATATTTCCCATTGTCGCATCCCCGGCGCACCTAGCACTCGTATTGCGCGAGTGCTAATACCTTCGCTACAGTGGGGGTTAGCACTCTAATGGTGAGTGTGCTAAACCAAAGTCTCAGAAAGAGGTCAACCGTGTCGGTATCCATTAAGCCGCTCGAAGATCGAATCGTGATCAAGCAGGTCGAAGCAGAGCAAATGACTGCTTCTGGTTTGGTCATCCCAGACACCGCGAAAGAGAAGCCTCAGGAAGGCGAAGTAGTTGCAGTCGGCCCCGGCCGTTTCGACGACAACGCCAACCGAGTCCCCATGGATGTTGCCGTGGGCGATCTCGTCCTGTACTCCAAGTACGGTGGAACCGAAGTGAAGTTTGGCAACGACGAGTACCTCGTCTTGTCGGCTCGCGACGTGCTCGCGATTGTCGAGCGCTAAGGACGATTAGTTCTTCTCCTGTGGCCCCGCACACACTGCGGGGCCACAGGTATTTCTGGGGTCTTTTCCGGGTATAGCCTGATGCGGTGAATGAGACAACAGCCCGTCGAGACGGGTTTTTAGCAGCGCTTGCCGCCTATGGGCTGTGGGGCATGTTGCCCGCCTTCTTTGTTGCCCTCGATCCCAGCAGCCCGGTCGAAATCTTGGCCTGGCGAATCTTCCTGTCGCTCATTTTCTGCGTCGTGTTATTGCTGTTTATGCGCCGGTTACCGGCCGTGGTGCGGTTGCTGGGGCAGAAGAAAATCCTCGGGCTTTCGGCAATCGCCTCAGTGTTCATCTTGATCAACTGGTCGGTCTATGTCTATGCCTCGCTCAATCAGTTCATTGTCGAGGCCGCGCTGGGGTATTTCATTAACCCTCTTGTCACCGTCGCACTGGGTGTCATTGTGCTCAAGGAGAAGCTGCGCACGGGTCAGTGGCTGTCTCTGGGGCTTGCCGTTATCGCCGTGGTCGTTCTGGCGGTGGGGCTGGGAAGCATCCCAGTGATTTCACTCACCTTGGCCTTCTCTTTTGGTTTCTACGGTTTCGTGAAAAACCGCATGGGACCGAGCGTGAAGTCCTTGGATTCGCTGACGTTGGAAACCCTGTGGCTCTTCCCGGTTGCCATGGGTTTGTTGGTATATGTCTCTCTCAGCACAGGGCTTTCCTTAGGAACCCTGGGTGGTGTTCACACGGCATTACTGCTTTCCGCAGGTGCTGTAACTTCTATCCCCCTGCTGTTCTTTGGCGCCGCCGCCAGGCGCTTACCGCTGTCCATCATGGGCCTGATGCAATACCTTGCCCCGGTCATGCAATTCCTCTTTGGAGTGGTCATTATGGGCGAGCCCATGCCTCTCGAGCGCTGGATTGGCTTCGCTTTAGTGTGGATTGCGCTGGTTATTTTGAGCATTGATGCGCTTCGACACCGACGCAACCGGTTGCCGGTAGTGGAAAACCCCTAGCCACGCCTCACAATCGACTCAAAATCGATGCGAGTCTGTTACCTGGATGTGATGGTTTCAGCTTGTTTCCGGGCCACATTGCGCCTACGTTAGTTACTTGTGGCTGTGCACAGCATGGCCGCTATCTAGATAACAAATAAACAATCAATAAGGAGCATCATGAGCGTAATTTCTAAGGCTGGGACTGGCTTTGCCATTCTCGCTGCCTCAGCGCTAGTGCTCAGCGGCTGCGCAGCAGCTGCTGATGAAACAGCTTCTGAAACCACTGAGGAAGCCACCACGGCTGCCGCAGAGGCTTTGGAGCTTAAGATCGGTACGGCTTTGCCGCAGACCGGTTCCCTTGCATTCCTCGGACCCCCCGAAGAGGCTGGCGTAGCTTTGGCTGCTGCCGACATCAACGCTGCTGACGCAGGTATCACCATCGACGTCGTCTACGGCGACTCCGGTGACCTCGACAACAAGGCTTACGAGACTGAAATTCCTCGTCTGCTGAACGAGAACGTTGCCGCCATCATTGGTGCTGCGTCCTCGAGTGTGTCCTTGTCGTTCATCGACCAGGTCACCAAAGAAGCTGGCGTATTGCAGATTTCTCCTGCAAACACCTCGACTGCACTTTCTGACTACGACGACGACGGACTGTACTGGCGTACCGCTCCTGCAGACTTCCTGCAGGGTGAAGCCCTCGGTCAGCTCCTCGCTGCTGATGGTCACGAGACTGCTGCCTTCCTTACTCTGAATGACGCCTATGGCATCACTCTTGAGGAAGAAGCAACCAAGGCATTCGTAGCTGCTGGTGGAACCGTTCTCGGATCCGCTTCGGTCAACACTGGTGACACCAACCTGACCTCTCAGGTCAACGAGGTGCTCGCACTTGACCCCAGCGCTCTCGTTGTCATCCTCTTCGATGAGACCAAGACCGCTATCCCTGAGATCGTTGCCGGTGGATTCGATGCCGCCAACATCTACATGACTGACGGTAACCTCGCTAACTACAGCGAGGACTTCCCTGCAGGAATGCTCGAAGGCGCTAAGGGAACTCTTCCTGGACCTACCTCGACCGGTATCGCCGATGACTACAAGTCTCGTGCCGACGCTGTGTGGGTAGAAATGGGTAACGAGTCCTTGATGACCGCTGACGTATGGGCATACAGCACCGAGTCCTACGACGCTGTTATCTTGACCGCTCTTGCTGCATTGGCTGCCGGTTCGACCGACTCCAAGGCAATTGCTGGCAAGTTGCAAGAAGTATCCGGTGGTTCTGGCGGCGGCGAAAAGTGCACCACTTTCGTTGCTTGTGCAGAAATCATCAACGGTGGCGGAGTAGCCGACTATGACGGCCTCTCCGGTGGCATTGCCTTCGCTGACAACGGTGACCCCACCGAAGCAGCTATTGGTATCTACCAGTACGGCAACGACAACACCTACGCACCCATCAACTAATTGATGTAAGTGCGCTGACCTAGGTCAGACGTGGAGGGCCCCGGCATTCGTGCCGGGGCCCTTTGCTTTTCTCAGATCTGGTCACCCGCCCGACGGTGCCACAGGCAAGGCAGGACAAAGCGAGAACCTATCCCGACGGGCATGACGATACGTCTGATCCGCGCAGCACTGAGCAGCCGGTGTTGATACCGGCACAACGCCCACGAGGGCCGCTGAGGAGCTTGTTAGGCGCCTAGGGAACCGAGGTAGAGCTCGATGACCTTGGGGTCTTCCAGGAGGTCTCTACCGGAGCCTGTGTAAGCGTCCTTACCCTGGTCCAACACGTAGCCACGGTCACAAATCTGCAAACAACGCCGTGCGTTTTGTTCCACCATGATGGTGGTCACTCCCGCTTTGTTGATGTCAGAGACGCGAATGAACGCTTCGTCTTGGCGAACAGGGGAGAGACCCGCTGAGGGCTCATCCAGGAGCAAGACCGAGGGATTCATCATCAAAGCGCGTCCCATGGCCACCATCTGGCGCTCACCGCCGGAGAGAGAGCCTGCACGCTGCTTGAGACGAGCTCCCAGCTCTGAAAAAAGGCTGGTGACGAGTTCGAGGCCCTCTTTGTATTTCTCAGGCTTCTGGTAGACGCCCATCTGAAGGTTTTCTTCAATGGTGAGGCTGGGGAAGACGTTGTTGTTCTGGGGGACATATCCCACACCCCGAGAGACCAACTTGTCGGCTTTCATCCCGGTGATGTCCTCGCCCTTGAGCGAAATCTCTCCCGAGCGGACCTTACATTGGCCAAAAATTGCCTTGAGAAGCGTAGATTTTCCGGCACCGTTGGGTCCAATGATGCCGATCAGCTCACCCTGCCTAGCCACCAAGTTGCAGCCATTGAGGATATTAACTCCGGGGAGATATCCCGCGACTAAGTTGTCGACGTTGACGACGACGTCACCTGAGGTAGTCATGAATTATTTCGCCCCTTTCGGCATGGTGATACGCCCAGTGGCAACACCTAAATCAACGTCCTGGTGGCTTCCCAAGTAAGCATCCACAACGGCTTCGTTGCGCATGACCTCATCAGGTGAACCTTCAGCAATAATCTTTCCTTCGGCCATCACGATTACCCAGTCGGCAATGTGACGCACCATGTGCATATCGTGTTCCACGAACAACACCGTCATGCCTTGAGTTTTCAGGTCCAGAATGTGCTCTAGCAGGGACTCTGTCAGTGCGGGGTTCACACCAGCCATGGGCTCATCGAGCATCACCAGTGTGGGGTTGCTCATCAGTGCCCTGGCCATTTCCAAGAGCTTGCGCTGCCCACCGGAGAGGCTGGCAGCGAAATCATCCTTGAGCTTGAGAAGCTTAAAACGCTCGAGAATTCCCAGGGCGCGTTCCTCAATCTCGGATTCCTGCTTCTTCCACAAGAAGGGAAGAAGCGAGGGGAACAAGGACTCACCACTTTGGTCTTTCGCGCCGAGCTTCATGTTCTCCAGCACCGTGAGCAGTCCCAGAGCCTTAGTCAGTTGGAAGGTGCGCACTTGTCCCATTTGCGCCACTTTGTGGGCAGGAACTCCGGCTAGGTTGGCACCAGAGAAGGACCAGGTGCCGGTGTCGGGCTTATCGAAACCGGTGAGCAGGTTGAACAGAGTGGTCTTTCCGGCACCATTGGGTCCGATCAGAGCGGTAATAGCACCCTTGGGGATCTCCACGTGGTCCACATCGACCGCGGTAAGACCGCCAAACTTCCTCGAGACGTGATCCGCGATGAGGATGGGGTCTACTTTCTTGACCCCCGGCTGTGCTTCACCGATGTGTAGTCCGGTGGACTTGACCGGGGTCTTCTTTGCTGGGCTTTTACTTGACAAAGGTCAACTCCCTCTTATCGCCGACAATTCCTTGTGGTCGAATCACCACAATGAGTACAAGCAAGATTCCGACCAAGACGAAGCGCAACGCTCCTGCCTGGCTGGAGGACAGGCCTCCGAGTAGTCCCACCTCAGCCATCGCGGGAAGAATCGATCCCAAGAAGGCCTGGAGTACCCAGAAGATAACGGCTCCTAGGAGGGGGCCGAAGATGGTGGCTGCGCCACCGAGCAACAGTGCCGTCCACACGAAGAAGGTCAACGAGGTAGCAAAGAGCATCGGGTTAGCTGAGGAGGGGAGCACGTAGAGTGCGCCACCAAGGCCAGCAATCACACCGCCCACCACGAGAGCCTGCATCTTGTAGGCGAAGACGTTCTTGCCCAACGAGCGAACAGCGTCTTCATCTTCACGAATGCCCTTGATGACACGGCCCCAGGGGCTGTTCACCAAGCGCCAAATCAGCAACGCCGACAGAGCCAAGACGACCAAACCAAAGAGCAAGACCCAGAACTGGTTAGCCGTGTAGCTCCACGGGCCAAAGCCATAATCGCCATTGGGGAAGGGGTTGATGTCCCTAAAGTCGTTGGCGTACGCAACAAGACCATCAGCAGATCCCGTTGTTTCAATCCAAGTAGTTGAGAGCAGCAGCAGTCGGACAATCTCGGCTGCTGCAATGGTCACGATGGCCAGATAGTCGCCTCGCAGTTGCAGGGTAGGGATACCCAGCACCACGGCAAAAGCTGCCGAGGCGGCCATAGCGGCAATCAGCGCTGCCCACCAGGGGAAACCAAACGACAAAGTAGAAATCGCATAGCCATAGGCACCCACGGCCATGAAGCCGGCGATACCGAAGTTGAGCAGACCAACGAATCCAAAGTGGACCGCGAGGCCCAGAGCCGCCATAGCAAAAGCTACGGTGACCGGACTAAACAGCGCCTGTGCTGTATTGACGAAAATTGCATTCCAATCCATTGGAGCTCCCCTAACCTATTCGCTCACGTCGGCCCAAGATGCCTTGTGGTCTAAACAGCAGAATCACAATCATCACCAGGAGCGCACCAACATATTTCAAGTCAGAAGGAATGAACTGAGCGGAGGTCTCAATGAGAACACCCACGATCATGGCTCCGACAAAAGCACCGAACGCGGTGCCCAGACCACCAAGAACACCGGCAGCAAAGATAAAGAGCAGAATCTTCTCACCCATGTCCCACTTGAGACCGGGTCGGAAGTAGGCCCAGAGGATTCCCGCAAGTCCTGCGAGGCCACCGGCAAGAATCCACACCACGCGGATCACTCGGTCTACGTCGATACCTGAGGCGGCAGCCAGTGCCGCATTGTCCGACACGGCCCGGGTTGCTTTACCCATTTTGCTGCGCAGGAGCCAGAAGGCAAAGGCGATGACCACGATGAGGCTGATACCCATGCTCAACAAGTCATTGACACTCAGTGTCACTGTCCTAAAGAGGGGAATTTCAGGAGATCCTGTCGCGCCGGGTAGTTGTTCGGTTCCACCACCGACAAAGGCTTGGAAAACATAACGGAAGGTCAAGGACAGGCCGATGCTCACGATCATCATCTGCACGATGCCCACACCCCGTCGACGCAGTGGTGCCCAGACCCCAGCGTCCAAGCCCCAACCAAACGCAGCAGAGAGAGCCACAGCTAACACAAAGGCCAGCAGAAGCGGAACCCCGGCAATAGTGAGATAGAGGGTGAACAACGCTCCCACGGTCACCATCTCGCCATGAGCAAAGTTAGGAAGCGCGGTCGTACCGAATACGAGTGACAAACCAATGGCTGCCAAGCCCAAGAGCAGACCGAAGTTCAGCCCGTCAAAGACGCGCATGAAGAACTGGTCGAGTTGACTGGTGGGGTTTCGCTCACCCTCGCCGATGAAGAAATTCCAGACCACCGTGCTGGTAAAGCCCCACTCGATGGTCTGGGTAGCTCCACCTTCCAGCACCGCAATGCCATCAGGCAGGGTGTCCTCGACCAGTGTGATCAGGTAGGTTCCCGCTTCGGGGACACCAATGGACCATTTGCCATCGGCATCGGTGACGACCTCAGCGCTATAACCATTGCCTTCGACATTGATTTGAACTCCGCCGAGAGGCGTTCCTTCATTCTTTACGTTCCCCAAGATTTGGTTCTCGTAGTCTTCGCCCACTGAATCGGCAAAAGCTGGCGACGCGGCGAAAAGGCCGGCGAACGCCAGAATTCCGATGAGGGAAATTTTCCAGATGCGGCTCATGAGATTTGGGCGCGCTTTTGTAGCAAGTTCCACAGTGCCTCCGGTGACTCGTCTGAGGCTCATTGGCATGTGCCCCCTTGCGTCTGCGTTGACGCATTCGCTATTCATCGATGGATAATTATCTAACAAAAGTAAAACAGTTCTGCCATTATGCCGAGGTTATGCCCTTAGGTCTAACCGGTTAGCATGTATTGCAACCAAATTGTGAGGTTGAGGCGGCAAAAAAGCCGGATTTCGGGGGATTTCGTGGAACAAGACAATCCATTTGGATTTGTGGGACTCACCTATGACGATGTCATGTTGCTCCCGGCTCATACCGATGTGATGCCCAGTGATGCCGATACGTCCTCCCAGCTCACGAAACGCATTTCGGTGAAAGCTCCACTGCTCTCCTCAGCGATGGATACCGTCACTGAAGAGCGCATGGCCATTGCGATGGCCCGCCAGGGTGGCATTGGAATCTTGCACCGCAACCTGTCAATCGAAGACCAGGCAACAGCGGTGGACAAAGTGAAGCGCAGTGAATCAGGGATGATCACGAATCCCGTCACCATTACCTCGGATGCGACGGTCGCCGATGTCGACGAACTCTGTGCTCGCTTTAGGGTCTCCGGTGTCCCGGTAGTCGAAGGCGATGGGGTCCTGGTGGGCATCATCACCAATAGAGATATGCGTTTTGTTCCCAGCGACGAGGCAGATTCCACGCGAGTGGGAGAGGTCATGACCAAGGACCACCTCATCACCGCACCCGAGGGAATCGCGCGAGAAGAAGCGCTGGCGATCTTTGCCCAGCACAAAATCGAGAAGCTTCCGTTAGTGGATGCGAAGGGTCGCCTCAAAGGGTTGATCACCGTCAAGGATTTTGACAAGAGTGAAAAGTATCCCCACGCCACCAAAGATGACGAAGGTCGCCTTCGGGTGGGAGCCGCGATGGGTTTCTTCGGCGATGCCTGGGATCGCGCGGGAGCGTTGCTGGAAGCGGGAGTAGATGTGTTGGTCGTGGACACGGCTAATGGCGATTCGCGGGGAGTCCTGGACATCATCGCGAAGATGAAAAAGGACAAGGCCTTTGCCGGGGTCGACATTATCGGTGGCAATATCGCTACCCGCAGCGGCGCCCAAGCCATTATTGATGCCGGTGCGGATGCCGTGAAGGTCGGGGTAGGGCCAGGCTCCATTTGCACCACGCGTGTGGTGGCGGGGGTCGGTGTTCCTCAAATCACCGCCGTCTATGAAGCCTCACTAGCTGCGCAGGCAGCTGGGGTGCCCGTGATTGCCGATGGTGGCTTGCAGTATTCAGGAGACATTGCCAAGGCGCTGGTCGCTGGTGCTACCACCGTGATGCTGGGATCGCTCTTAGCCGGCACGGATGAAAGCCCTGGGGACTTGGTCTTTGTCAATGGCAAGCAATACAAGAAGTACCGGGGCATGGGTTCCTTAGGCGCTCTGCAAACCAGGGGAACCAAAACCTCGTATTCCCGCGATCGCTACTTCCAGGCGGACGTGCCCAGTGATGAACAACTGATTGCTGAGGGAATTGAAGGCCAGGTTCCCTATCGTGGTCCCTTGGCCTCTGTCGTGTATCAGCTTCTGGGCGGTTTGCGTCAGTCGATGTTCTACACCGGCGCGGGTTCCATTGCCCAGCTCAAAGAGCGGGGCAAGTTTGTGCGCATCACCCCGGCGGGGCTCAAAGAGTCTCACCCCCATGACATTCAAATGGTGGTCGAAGCCCCGAACTATCGGCGCTAGAAGCGCCCCGATAGGCTAGATACCGTGAATGAAGTTGAGATTGGGCTGACCAAGCGCGCGGTCCGGGCGTACTCCTTTGACGATGTGGCCGTGGTGCCCAGTCGTCGTACCAGGGATCCCGAAGATGTGTCGCTGGCCTGGAGTATCGACGCCTTCAATTTCTCGATGCCGGTGATTGCCGCCCCGATGGACTCGGTGATGTCTCCCGCCACGGCGATTACGCTGGGCAAACTTGGTGGGCTGGGTGTTCTCAATCTCGAGGGTTTGTGGACGAGGTATGACGACCCCACCCCGGTGTATGAAGAAATTGCTTCCCTCACGGATGAAGAAGCTACTCGAGTGCTTCAACGGATCTATTCTGAACCCATCAAAGCGGAGCTCATTGAAGCCCGCCTCCAAGAAATCCGAGACTCAGGTGTTCCCGTGGCCGGGTCGCTGTCACCTCAGCACACCCAAGAATTTTCCGAAACAGTGGTCAAGGCCGGCGTGGACCTCTTTGTCATTCGTGGCACCACCGTGAGTGCGGAACACGTCAGCCAAAATCGCGAGCCTCTCAACCTCAAGGACTTTATTTATCAACTCGATGTTCCTGTCATCGTGGGGGGAGCGGCGACCTACACCGCTGCTCTTCACCTCATGCGCACAGGAGCCGCCGGAGTCCTGGTGGGTTTTGGTGGCGGGGCAGCCTCGAGCACCCGCGCTGCGTTAGGTATTCACGCTCCGATGGCCACCGCGATTTCTGATGTGGCGAGCGCAAGGCGGGACTACTTGGATGAATCTGGGGGACGCTACGTGCACGTCATCGCCGATGGAGGCTTAGGTCGCAGTGGCGATATCGTCGCCGCCATTGCCACGGGCGCTGATGCGGTCATGTTGGGATCCACTCTTGCTCGAAGCGCGGAAGCACCGGGCAAGGGCTGGCACTGGGGGCCGGAAGCGCACCATCCCACGATGCCTCGGGGATACCGAGTCTGGGTTGGCCACGACGGTCCGATGGAAGAAGTACTGCTTGGTCCCGCCCACACGGCAGATGCGCGGACCAACCTCATTGGGGCTCTGCGTCATTCGATGGCCACCTGTGGATATTCGGACTTGAAAGAATTCCAGCGCGTCGACGTCGTGGTGCAGGGCTAACTCCCCAGCTTTTTCCCTCAGCCAGGCTTTAGCCTGGAGTTCATGCGAATCGGTGAGGTGTTTCTATGTGGCGGGTAGCGCTTCGCCTGCGATGGATAGCCGCACTCATACTTGCCCTGGGGGTTGCCGCAGCGTTTGCTGCGCTGGGTCAATGGCAATTAAATCGCAGCGTCGAACAGGCGACCGTTATCGAGCGTGACACCGAAAGTGTTGTTCCTTTGGAATCCCTGGCTGTGCCTCAGAGTACGATCACGACCCAGGCGAGTGGTCGCACAGTCTCAGTTACCTGCCGCTTCGTCGAGGGCGATGATGTCGTGGTGGTGGAGCGCCAATCTCCCAGCGGCAGTGGATCGTGGTTAGTGCGTCATTGCCGAACCCCCGAGGGTGACTCGCTTGTCGTCGCAGCAGGCTGGTTGGGTGAGGCAGCCTTCGTTGATTCGGATCCGGGGCTCGAAAGAGAAGTGACTGGCAGGTATGTGCCCTCAGAGTCGCCGCAGCAATCTGATTTCCACGACGGTAAGAGACAAGCGGTTGCCGTGTCAGAGATTCTGAATCTCTGGAGTGAGCCCGGTCCTGTGTATGGCGGATATCTCGTGTTAGAGGATGTGCCTGCTGGGCTGACCACTATTGTCACGGCAGTCCCCGACATTGATGCCAAGCTCAATTGGTTGAATCTCTTCTACGCTGCCGAATGGGTCATTTTCGCTCTCTTTGCTTTGTATCTCTGGTACCGATTGGTGCGCGATGCGTGGGAGCGAGAACTCGAAGAAGCATCCAGCGACGTCCCCTAAACTTGGCTCATGGCCCCGGACTTTTCTTCGCTTCGTGCAGTAGTGCCCGATCGGCTGCAGAGCGCACTGAAATGGTTTCGCATCGCGGCGTATGTCACCGGTATTTTGTTGCTCCTGCTCACCATTGAAATGGTGGCAAAGTATGGCTTTGGTTCGGAAGTGGAGTTGGGCGGCGCAGGCGGATTTTTAGCTATGGTGCCGGATGGCTCCGTGGAGGCCTTTAACGTCTCGTCGGCGATCTTGATCGCCCATGGCTGGTTTTATGTCGTCTACCTCTTCACCAGTTTCCGAATCTGGTCAATACTTCGGTGGCCATTTTGGCGTTTCCTGTGGCTCGCATCGGGAGGCTTATTCCCGTTCCTTTCGTTCATCATTGAGCACTATGCGACTGTGACTATCCGAGCTCTCTTGGTGGAAATCCGAGGCGAGCAGTGAGTGATGAAGGTGCGAACGCCACCCCAGAGCTCTCTTCGGTATCTTTAGCGCGCCCTGTCCTCGTTGTGGATTTTGGTGCCCAGTATGCGCAACTCATTGCTCGGCGGATTCGAGAAGCGGGCGTGTATTCCGAAATTGTTTCCCACACCGTAGCCGTCGAGGAATTAGAGGCAAAGAAGCCAGTGGCCATTGTGCTCAGCGGTGGGCCATCTAGTGTGTACGACGAGGGATCCCCCGCGCTTCCCGCGGGCATACTCGAGATGGGGATTCCCGTCTTCGGAATTTGTTATGGCTTCCAGGCGATGGCGCGAGAACTCGGCGGCGAAGTCGGCAAAACAGGGCTGAGAGAGTATGGCGCCACCACAGCGACGGTGAATCCTTCCGCGAGTCCGCTCTTTGCCGGTCAGCCCACGGAGCAGAACACCTGGATGTCCCATGGTGACCAGGTCGTTGCGGCTCCTCCAGGCTTTGAAGTGTTGGCTTCTACCTCTGCCACGGCGGTCGCTGCCTTTGGCTCGATGGAGCGGCGCATGTTTGGCGTGCAATGGCATCCAGAAGTGCGCCATTCTGACCACGGCCAGGCTGTCTTGGAGCGTTTTCTCCACGATATTGCGGGCCTTGGTAATGACTGGAATAGCGGAAATGTCATTGCGGCTCAGGTAGAGAGCATCCGCAATCAGGTCGGCGAAGACCTCGTGATTTGCGGTCTTTCGGGCGGGGTCGATTCTGCCGTGGCCGCAGCACTGGTGCATGAGGCTGTGGGTGACCAGTTGGTGTGCGTCTTTGTCGACCACGGTCTGCTCCGCCAGGGCGAGCGAGCACAAGTGGAACAAGATTTTGTGGCCGCCACGGGCGTGCGACTGGTCACGGTGGATGCTGCCGATCAATTCTTGGCAGCGCTTGCCGGGGTTAATGACCCTGAGCAGAAACGCAAAATCATAGGCCGAGAGTTCATTCGCACTTTTGAACACGCTGCTGCCGAGTTAGTGGCGGAGGCTCACAGTGGGGGCGCCGAAGTCAAGTATCTCGTTCAGGGAACGCTGTATCCGGATGTTGTCGAAAGTGGTGGCGGTGCAGGCACCGCCGTCATCAAGAGCCACCACAACGTGGGGGGGCTGCCTGATGATCTTGAGTTCGATTTGGTGGAACCCTTGCGCACGCTGTTCAAGGACGAGGTGCGTCAGATTGGTCGCGATCTCGGACTTCCCGAAGCCATTGTTGCCCGCCACCCATTCCCTGGACCTGGTCTGGGTATTCGGATTATCGGTGAGGTCACTCTTGATCGACTGGAAACCTTGCGCCAGGCTGATGCGATTGTTCGTGAAGAACTCACCGCGGCCGGTGTGGATGGGGACATCTGGCAGTGCCCCGTCGTCCTTCTCGCCGATGTTCGCTCCGTGGGTGTGCAAGGCGATGGTCGCACCTATGGCCACCCCATAGTCTTGCGACCCGTGTCCAGTGAAGATGCGATGACAGCAGATTGGACCAGACTGCCTAACGAGCTCTTGGCCAAGATTTCTAACCGCATTACCAACGAGGTCGCTGAAGTGAACCGAGTGGTGTTGGACATTACGTCCAAACCGCCGGGCACTATCGAATGGGAGTAGGCCTCAGGCCGAAGCCCGAATGACAAGTTCGGGTTGAAAAACCACCTTCTGGGGCGGCTGTGTGGGATCTAGTGCCTCTTCGGCAAGTATTTCGAGCGCTGTTTCACCTATGAGTTGACTGGGTTGGCGAATAGAAGTCAGGGGAACAATCGCTGAAGTAGCGAAGTCGATGTCGTCGTAGCCCACCAGTGCAATGTCGCGAGGCACGTTCAAGTGGTTTGCGGCGACTAGTGCCTGAAGCAGTCCCAGCGCAACCAAGTCGTTGGCCGCAAAAAGCCCATTAGGTCGCTCCTTCGGTTCCATGGCGGCGATAGCTTCCCCAATCCTGCGGCCCTCTAGAACTGTGGTGGCAGTGGTTTCAAAAACCCGGAGACTGCACTCCTGGTATTCCGATGCTGCTTGTTGGGCTCCGACAAGCCGGTCCCCAACTTGGGGAATTTCCAATGGCCCGCCGACAAAACCAAGCGTGCGTCGACCGAGGGATAAGAGGTGGCTTGCCGCAATGTGTCCACCTGCTACGTCATCAACCGAGACCGAGCTAAAGACCTGGCTGTTGCTTACTCGGTCAACAAGCACCGAAGGAATTCCAAATTTTTTGAGCGCTTGGAGACGATCTTCGACCTCTCCATAGGGGGAAATTAAAATTCCCCTTACTCGTTGTTCCTCAAAGAGGTCCAAATAACCCAGTTCCCGGGTGCTTGACTCTGATGTGTTGGCAAGGATGACGGAAAAACCGTCCTTCGCCGCCGCATCTTCTGCCCCGCGGGCAATATCGGTGAAGAAAGGGTTCGCTGCATCGAACACCATCATCGCGATGGTTTTGCTTTCGCCGGCACGCAGTTGTCGAGCGGCGTCATTTCTGACAAAACCTAATGCGCTAATCGCGCGTTGAACTTTGGCAACAGTGTCGTTACTTACCCTCGAGGGGTGGTTCATGACGTTGGATACGGTCCCAACCGATACTCCCGCGTGAAGGGCGACGTCTTTAATGCTGGCTGACATTTTAGCTACGACACCTTTCGATTGCTCTAAAACAATGGGTCCTGAAACGTTATAAAAAAATTCCCAGGGCGCTTTGACATTTTCTCTTCTGGTATGACAAGGTTACAGTTACATCGAAATTGAATCGTTTCAACACGAGCGTTGATGCGGGGTTGTGGTCCTGGGGAAAATTTCTGATCCCCAGGTTGAGTGCCTCCTAACTCTCGTCGCGAGACCTGAAAGTTACGTCGGGAAGAGAAGAACGCTGATGTTCACACAGAAAATGAAAGATGTCCTTGAGGCCCAAGCAATTGAGCTTCCGTCATGGGCCTTTGGGAACTCCGGCACCCGGTTCAAGGTGTTCACAACCCCCGGCACGCCGCGTGACCCTTTTGAAAAGATTGAAGATGCAGCCAAGGTCCACGAGTTCACAGGCCTTGCCCCGAGCGTTGCGTTACATATTCCATGGGACAAAGTGGACAGTTTCGCCAAGCTCAAGACTCACGCAGAAGATTTAGGCGTCTCGCTCGGGACCATCAATTCCAACACCTTTCAAGACGACCAATATCGCTTTGGTTCGCTCACCCACATCGATAAGAAGATTCGTCAAGCCGCTATCGACCATCACTTTGAATGCATCGACATCATGGGGGAAACTGGGTCACAGGATGTGAAAATTTGGTTGGCTGATGGCTCTAACTACCCAGGCCAGGTTAATATTCGTGCTCGCCAAGACCGCCTCCATGAATCGCTGCAGGCGATCTACGAACGTTTGGGTGATAACCAGCGGATGGTCTTGGAGTACAAGTTTTTTGAGCCGGCTTTTTACCACACGGATGTTCCCGACTGGGGGACTGCGTTTGTTCAGGTGCAGGCTCTGGGGGACAAGGCGGCAGTGTGTCTCGACACAGGACACCATGCTCCAGGAACCAACATTGAATTCATTGTTGCGCAGCTTCTTCGTCTTGGCCGTTTGGGGTCATTCGATTTCAACTCGCGTTTTTATGCTGATGACGATTTGATCGTCGGCGCCGCTGATCCTTTCCAGCTCTTCCGCATTATTTTTGAGGTTTACCGCAACGGTGGCTTCGATGAGGACTCATCCGTTGCTTTCATGCTGGATCAGTGCCACAACATTGAGGACAAGATCCCTGGACAAATCCGAAGCGTGCTCAATGTTCAAGAAATGACGGCGAAGGTGCTCTTGGTGAACCTCAAGGCCCTCGACGCAGCGGAAATTTCGGGAGATGTTTTGGGCGCTAATGCTGTCTTGATGGACGCGTTCAACACCGATGTGCGTGCGGCATTAGCTGACTGGCGTGATAGCCGGGGACTACCTCGTGAACCCTTCGACGCTTATCGGTCGAGTGGACATCTCGAGAAGATTTCCGCAGAGCGAGTGGGCGGCCAGCAAATGGGATGGGGCGCTTGATGAGCAAGCCCGCGCGCGATTTGATTGCCCGATCACGCAGATTAGGCAGCGACCCTAAGAACACCAATTTTGCAGGCGGTAACACGAGTGCGAAGGGCAAGGGTCTTGACCCCGTTACCGGAGCCAATATCAACCTCTTGTGGGTGAAAGGCTCAGGCGGAGACCTGGGGACGTTGTCCGAAGAAGGACTTGCTGTCTTGCAACTAGACCGGGTCCACCAGCTTAAGAGCGTGTATCCCGGTCTAGACCACGAAGATCAGATGGTTGCGGCCTTTGAATACTGTGCTCATGGCAAAGGCGGCGCGGCACCGTCGATTGATACGGCCATGCATGCTTTGGTCGATGCGGCTCATGTGGACCACCTCCACCCCGATTCTGGGATCGCCATTGCCACTGCAACAGACGGTAAAGCGCTGACCGCGAAAATTTTTGGATCCAAGGTTGCCTGGGTGCCCTGGCGCAGACCAGGGTTTCAATTGGGTTTGGATATGGCGGAGATTAAGGAAAAAAACCCTGACGCCGTCGGATGTATTCTTGGCGGCCACGGCATCACTGCCTGGGGCGACACGAGCGATGAGTGCGAAAAGAATTCCCTTTGGATCATTAACACTGCGCAAAAATACATTGACCAGCACGGTAAGAGTGAACCCTTTGGCACACTGATCAAAGAGAACCAGCCCTTGGCGACGAAGTCTCGTCACGAGCGCGCTGCTGCGTTAGCGCCGCTATTGAGAGGGCTTGCTTCAACAGACAAGCGCATGGTGGGCCACTATTGCGATGATCCGATTGTGTTGGACTTTTTGGCTCGCGCTAAACATGGATCGCTGGCTGCCTTGGGCACTTCGTGCCCTGACCACTTCTTGCGGACCAAAGTTCGCCCCATGGTGGTGGATCTCCCCCCGAGTGCACCGATGGATGTGGTGGTTGCTCGCATTAAAAAACTTCATCAGTCCTACCGCGCAAACTACGCCAAGTATTACGAGAAGTTTGCCGACGCTGATTCACCCGCCATGCGGGGAGCGGATCCACTGGTCATTCTTGTTCCCGGAATTGGCATGTTCTCCTACGGACCGGATAAAAAAACGGCGCGGGTGGCAAGTGAGTTTTATATCAACGCCATCAATGTGATGCGTGGTGCTGAAGCGCTGAGCAGTTATAAACCCATCTCAGAGCGTGAAAAATTCCGTATCGAATACTGGGCGCTTGAAGAGGCAAAATTACAGCGATTGCCCAAGCCAAAATCTCACGCCACCAAGGTGGCTTTCGTCACAGGTGCCGCCTCGGGCATCGGGAAAGCCATCGCCCACAGGTTGGCAGCCGACGGGGCTCACGTGGTGATTGCCGATGTCGATGAGGCAAAAGCTAAAGCTGTGGCTGCCGAAATTGGTAGCACGGACGTTGCACTGGGTGTGGCCATTGACGTCAGAAGTGAGAAAGCGATCACCTCGGCTTTGAGCCTCGCGGTTCGCACTTTTGGGGGCCTGGACATTGTTGTTAATAATGCTGGTGTTTCGCTATCCAAACCGTTGTTAGAAACAACGGAAGCGGACTGGGATTTCCAGCACGACATCATGGCCAAAGGTTCATTCCTCGTTTCGAGAGAGACGGCGAGGATTTTGATGGATCAGGAAATGGGCGGCGACGTTATCTATATTTCCTCGAAAAACTCGGTATTCGCCGGCCCGAACAACATTGCCTATTCGGCGACAAAGGCTGATCAAGCTCACCAGGTTCGATTGTTAGCGGTTGAACTGGGGGAATATGGCATTCGGGTCAATGGCATCAATCCGGATGGTGTCGTTCGAGGTTCGGGTATTTTTGCCGCTGGCTGGGGCGCGAATCGGGCCAAGACGTATGGTGTCAAAGAAGAAGACCTCGGTAATTTCTACGCGCAACGCACCATTTTGAAGAAGGAAGTTCTCCCCGAAAGCATTGCGGATGCCGTATCTGTTCTCACCGGTCCCGATCTAACCCTGACCACGGGTATGCATTTACCTGTGGACTCGGGAGTGGCGGCGGCTTTCCTTCGATGAGTTCCCGCATTCTTGCTATTGATCTTGGTGCCACCAGTGGCCGAGTTATTGAAGCGTCTGTGGGGCCAGACCACCTGAGCTATGAGGTCGTTCATCGCTTTGCCAACGGTCCGGTCGAGACGCCTGAGGGACTCAAGTGGGACATTACGGGACTCTTTGAAGAAATCCTCGTGGGGCTGAAGATTGCGGGCAAGAGAACAGGGACCATCACCTCCATCGGCGTGGATTCGTGGGCCGTTGATTACGGCTTACTCTCAGCGGGAGTTCTGCTCTCCGAGCCTTTTCACTATCGGGACGCTCGAACAGAGCGTGGGGTGGAAAAGGTTCACCGAACTTTCCCTTTCCCTGATCTCTTTAGCAAGAACGGGCTCCAGTTTCTGCCAATCAACACCCTCTACCAGTTGGCCGCCGAAGAGTGGGATGGTGGTGCTGGGGATTCCGAGGTGTTGTTAATGATTCCCGATTTGATTAACTTCTGGCTTACCGGAGAGCAACGAGCTGAAATAACAAACGCCTCAACCTCGGGTTTGCTGGACGTGGAGACCGGGGAGTTCAGCCCAGAGTTAGTGGGCGCCACAGGCGCTCGAATGGATTTATTTCCACCCCTAATTAATCCAGGCCAGCCGCTGGGTGCACTCCGAGACAGCATTGCCACTGAAGTCGGGTTCAGTGCACCCGTAGTCTCGGTGGGGTCACACGACACTGCATCTGCGGTAGTAGCCGCTCCGATGCGCAGTGCATCCAGCGCCTACATTTCTTGTGGCACCTGGGGACTTGTGGGTGTTGAGGTAGCGCGGCCTATCCTCACGGATGCTGCCCGCGAAGCAAACTTCACCAATGAGCGCGGTGTTGATGGTCGCATTCGTTTTTTGCACAATGTGATGGGCTTGTGGCTTCTCAACGAAAGCGTTGCCCAGTGGAATTTGAAGGGAGACCCTCGCAGTGTTGAGGAATTCGTCGAGGCTGCTCACGACTATTCCGGTGAGATCTCTCTGTTCGATGTGAATGACCCTGTCTTTATGGCACCTGGTGATATTCCCTCGCGCATCCGATCCTGGTGCCAATCGCACGGCGTTGCTCACGTGGACGAGCCCGTTGCGATTGTTGCCAGCATCATCCAGAGCCTCGCTTCGGCTATGGCGCTTGCTGTCCACACGGCAGGTTCACTCTGTGCGACCACGATTGATGAGATTTGTATGGTCGGTGGGGGCTCTGCGATTGCTGATCTCTGTCAATCTGTGGCCAATCATGCTGGCATCCCCGTCGTGGCGGGTCCGGTCGAGGCCACAGCGGTAGGAAATATTTTGGTCCAAGCGCGAGCAGCGGGTCTCATCAGCGGTGATCTTCAGTCGATGCGGGCTCTGGTTCGATCCACTGCTGATTTAGTGAGCTATCAACCGATGGACAGTGAGGGGTCTACCCATGGTTAAGCGTCGTTTTCCGAGGCCTTCTGAGTTGGCGCCGTTGTTGAGGTTTAAGGCGCCGACGTGGGATGGGAAGAAGCGTCGCTTGGATGCGGCGTTGACGGTGTGG
>Ga0209251_1000128_pt1 | contig 69222 bp, 61 predicted proteins | sample SaaInlV_100m_DNA_6_FD_184665 | JGI IMG/M metagenome (GOLD analysis project Ga0209251, IMG submission 184665) | Marine microbial communities from expanding oxygen minimum zones in the Saanich Inlet - Saanich Inlet SI073_LV_10m_DNA (SPAdes) (version 2) | ecosystem: Environmental > Aquatic > Marine...
ACCGTCATCGCCCATGTTCAGTTCATCGAGAAATTCGTTTCGTTCATCACGAACATCTTGAACAAACGTTCGACTATCTTGACCAGTAAGAGGGCCATCGAGAGAAAACACAACAAAAGTTACGTTGTTAGAGATGAATTCATTTCGGAAATATTCACGAGTCGCTTGCTGTTCTACAGTGAGGATTTCATCTGGAGCTTGCCAGTAAGCAACGACTTCGGATTCAGTCATATTCGCAGAAGGTAGGGCATAACCAAACGCTTCGATGACCCGAGAGTCGTTGACATGGTCAACCATCCAACGATGCATGGCTCTGAGGTTCGATTCCTCGAGTGGATCTTGCCCATCGAAGTCCATGACCACCAACGCAGCATTGACTGCTTTTTCAGGCCATTTTTCGTCCATGTGCTCAAATCCAACTCTCGTCTCATCATCAGGAGGTAAAGCATCACGAGATGCGATCGAGAAATCTGCTTGAAGGAACGGGAGGCCAGCACCTAAGAGAATAACAAGCGTTGGTATGAGAACTGCCCATGGGCGTTCCATGACAGTAGTAGCAATTTTTGCCCATACACCATCCCCTGTATCATTTTCTGTACTGAAGGCAAATTTAATTTTCCCAATGAACACTCTCTGACCGAGCATTGCGAGTACTGCAGGTAATACGATAACCGAGAAAATCATTGCAACGGAGACGGCGAGTGTACCACCAATCCCAAGACTCGGCAAACCGGTTCCTGTAAAGAAGAGCATGCCCATCAAGCCGATTGCAACGGTAACTCCGCTGAAGAAGACTGCTTTACCAGCTGTTGCGACGGTCATTGCCGTGGATGTACGAATATCTCGTCCTCTGTTTAATTCTTCTCGGAATCGATTGACGAGGAAGAGTGAGTAATCGACTGAGACACCAATTCCAATCAATGTGATGATGTTGATTGCATATTGAGTCACTTCCATGGTATTCGAGAGCCAAATGGTGAGTCCCATTGCTGAGATGACGGTCAATATTGCGACTCCAAGCGGTAAGATTGCAGCAATTATAGTTCCGAAAACGATTCCAAGAATAATGAGTGTAAGGGGACCAGAAATTAATTCAGCGGTGATTAGGTCATCCTGAATTCGTGTATCAAAGGTTACGTCGATAGCGATTTGACCGGTTTTCCAAGAGTCAAAGTCCTTTGAGATCTCGATTGTTTCGTGGTTATCAGCATAGAGTGCTTTTGCTTGGGTTCGATCAAGGTTGATTGTGATTCGGTTTTTAGCCCAAAAACCATCTTCACCAGAGTAGACAAATTCCGTCCGTTCATCGCCGTTGGTTTCCCAAGAATATTCAATAGAAACATCGTCCATCTCTTCCCAGTCTGCAAGAGCGTTTATCACTGCATCTTGCCATTCTTGTGAAGAATCGTCCAATGATTCGTGAAAAACAAGGAAGACGAAACCTTCAGCACCTTCTTCTTCGTCGATAAAGGCATCTTCTCGAAGGTCATTGGCTTGAACAGATTCATGTTCCCCTACGCCCCACGGCTCAGCCCAGTTAGAACCCATGGCAATCAGCGAGGCCATACCAATACAGGCCAGTAAACCAAACGCGAGAACTTTTTTCCTGTAATCGTAAGTGAATTCACCCAATTTGTAGAACAGACGATTCTCTAAGAGCTTAGGATCAGTTACAGATTCCATGTGTTTGCCGTAATAAATTGGTTTATCAATTCATGTATGGACAACCCATTCACTTTCGTCCAGTGGCTTTGCTTGTTGGGCCGGGGAGAGGAAGAGTCCAAGCACGGTTTTTTTTCTTCTCCAAAACAAAAACGTCCTCTTCATCAGAACCTTCTATAGATTCCAAAGGAGGAGATAATTCCAAGCCAAAATCCGAGAGTGTGGTCTGATCTTGGGGCAATCCAACCTCGTTTTCCTCATCAAACATTTCAGCATCAACAGCATGGGCATAGGCCATCTCATCAAGGGCTTCAACAGCAATAAACATCGATTGAGGCAACCCTCCGCTCAATGGAACAACGTGAACAAATTCGTTAGGAAGACGTCCATCGAAATTTGAATAGTATGCCATACCATCATCCTGCATGACGAAGTCAATCTTGTACCAACGGTCATCCTTCTCAATTGGACGCATTCTCATGTGAACCATCACCCCAACTTCTTCTGCATCATCCTTAAGATTCGCTTGTTCGATCATCGATTCAAACACGGGCCCTAGGAAAGCAAGTCCGTCGTTTTTCAATTCCTTCGAATTACGACCATAGGTGTACAGGACTCTGTTTTGGTCGAAGTCTCGTCGGCATACAATCACAGTGGTATCGGAATCTTGTCGCATGGAGATAGAGATATCAGTCGACAGTTCTTAATCATAGTTCAAAAAATAATGTTAAGGAACGAATTTACAATACAAGTCTTCATGAAGAGAATCTATGGTCGCAAAACATGGAACAGGCAATACTTGGCGGCGGATGCTTTTGGTGTGTTGAAGGCGCTTACAAAAGAATGAAAGGAATTACTTCTGCTCTACCAGGATATGCTGGCGGGCAGCGACCAAATCCCACTTACGAAGAGGTATGTAGTGGAAGAACAGGATATGCTGAGATCGTCATCATCGAATTCGACCCCTCAATAATCTCGTATCCTACGTTGCTTGAAGTCTTCTTCACAGTGCATGACCCTACACAATTAAATCGGCAAGGAAACGATATCGGTACACAATACAGGAGCTGCATTATGCCATTGAGTGAAGAGCAAGAGGATGCAGCAAATGAGGCTATTCAATCCTTCCAGAACGCATTTACCAATCCAATTGTGACAACTATTGAACCTGCTCTGAATCTCGTTGTAGCAGAAGTATACCATCATGATTACTATGCAAGAAATCCAACGCAAGGCTATTGCCAGATGGTTGTAGGTCCAAAATTGAGCAAGGTTCGTAAAAAGTTGTCACACCTGTATGAAAACTGACACCGAGACATCCGGAACGCAGAGTTGAAAGAGTGAATCGCGCACCATTGGCCATGGTCAATGGAGTCTTTCAACCACCAACCCCGAATAACGAACCAGTCATGGGCTTTCTCCATGGTTCCACAGAACGTATTGAACTGCAAGCAGAACTTGCGAAGCAGATGGCAGAGGTCATCGAAATTCCTTGTATTATCAACGGAAAAGAAGTCTGGACGGGCAATATCGTCGAACAGGTCATGCCGCACAATCACGGGCATGTTCTCGCAAAAGTACATCTTGCTGGAGAACAAGAAGTCCATGATGCCATTAACGCATCACTTCAAGCACACAAAGCATGGTCGACCATGCCTTGGGAAGCGAGAGGCGCTATTTTCCTGAAGGCTGCTACAATGCTTGCTGGAGAGCGACGACAAGAAATCAATGCATCGACAATGCTCAACCAATCCAAGACCTGTCATCAAGCAGAAATTGATTCCGCTTGTGAATTGATTGACTTCTGGAGATTTAATGTCGATTATGCTCGTGCAATATATGAAGATCTACAACCGCCGATTTCGCCAGATGGCGTTTGGAATCAAAGTGAGATCCGTCCACTGGAAGGGTTCGTATTCTCGATTACACCATTTAATTTCACCAGCATTGCTGGAAATCTACCATCATGCGCCGCCATTATGGGCAATACTGGTGTTTGGAAGCCAAGCAGAAACTCATACGTATCGAACTATAGAATTATGAAACTCATGATGGATGCAGGACTTCCTGCAGGCGTGATTAATTTCATTCCTGGAAAAGCATCCGTTGTTGGTGACATCTGTATGTCTCATCCAGACCTTGCAGGAATCCACTTTACTGGTTCAACAGGCGTCTTTAGAAAACTCTGGAGAGATATTGCAAACAATCTTGAAAATCTTCGTAGTTATCCTCGCATCGTTGGAGAAACTGGTGGTAAAGACTTCATTGTAGCACATCTAGAATGTGATGAAGAAGCGCTTATTGTAGCTCTCTTGCGAGGTTCTTTCGAATTCCAAGGGCAGAAGTGTTCCGCCGCAAGTCGCGCCTACATTCCAGCCTCAGTCTGGGGACGTATCGAAGCAAAGTATTGTGCTGAAGTCGGGAAGATTACCATGGGAGATGTTGCTGATTTCACGAATTATATTGGTGCGGTCATCGACAAGAAATCCTTCGACAATATTGCAGGCTACATCGATCGAGCAAAAGCTGACAGCGGTTGCAAAATCGTCACTGGTGGAAACTACGATGACTCTGTAGGATACTTTGTTGAACCGACAACAATTCTTTGTGAAGATCCGATGTATGAATCAATGGCCCAAGAAATCTTTGGACCAGTCCTGTCAATACACGTTTATGAAGACAGCGAGTATGAAAACATCTTGAACATTTGTGATTCGACTTCAGAATATGCCCTAACTGGTTCTATCTTTGCAAAGCATCGTGAAGACATTGAATTTGCAAAGGATGCGCTTCGATTCAGTGCAGGTAACTTCTACATAAACGACAAACCTACCGGGGCTGTTGTTGGGCAACAACCGTTTGGTGGAGCGCGTGGAAGCGGAACCAATGATAAGGCGGGAAGTCCACTTAACCTATTGAGATGGGTTTCGCCACGATCGATCAAGGAAACATTTGCGCCGCCTAAGAATTGGACTTACGGCTTCTTAGAATAAACAGAGGTGAAGTTATTTCAACTTACTTTTTTTCAGTTGGAGTGACCGAAAAAATTCACAGATTGAAATCTGAATTTACAAAACTCAGCAGTTTTGATTCTGATGAAATGGACGAACATAAATTTAACAATGGTTTTGACATATTAATATTCGGGAAGGATAAGAATTCTAGCATTCAAAAGAAACACCACAATTTCTTCAGAGGAATGTTGGTAAATCATGAAGATGGAGAAATTGTTTTCGGCCAGAATGGGTTTGATTTATGGAAACAAAAAACAGAACGAAAAGACTACGGCACGTTTGAAGGAGGTTTTCTGTCGATAGAATGGTCTGCCAAGAGAATTCACATACAACATGACTGTTTTGGCCTTTACCCTATTTTTTGTTACAACGATCATGAGATATGTATCGCCTCAGATTCATTATTTATGATATCTAAAGCGATGAAAATAATTGGCAAACCCGTTCGATTAAATCAAAATACAAATCTAACTCGTTCTTGGACCTATGGCCTAGCGTGTAGCATAATGACGAGGGAAACAATTATTCAAGACGTATTCTACATCATGCCCTGTTCGGATCTAGAGATTACAACGCATGGAAGCAATTTAATTTGTTTAGAAAAACACCTTGATATCAAAAAAGTTTTTGATTCAGAAAAGAAACCGTATATGGAGACTTTAGTTCAAGCCAAAAATGAGATTATTTCTCTGACCAATTCTGTAACTGAAAATTCAACTTTAGGCTATAAATTAGGACTTTCGGGTGGTTTGGATTCGAGGGTGATTCTGGCTTTACTTCTCCAACTCTCAAAGGGTTTGAAAAACGTGCACATTAACTCAAATATCCACGTATCGCGTAAAGAAGACTACACTATAGCCAAGTCATTAGGTGAAAAGTTTGGTTTTCAGATTAATCAGGAAATTCCTGCAGGTGGAAACAAATCGATACGGGTCACAAATCCGTTTGGAAACTTTGTGTTATTCAATCTGGGCGTCTTTGATATGACCTATCTTTACAGATCCTACTGGGACACGCCCACGATTATCGAAATAGGTGGCCATGGGGCTGAAATCGCAAAAGGAACATTCTCAAACGTCAGGTTAACGCGTAAAATGCCTCTTTGGAGACCTGATAAGAAAATTGCACTTCATAGAGATATCCGCTCCTCTTTGAATCCATTCGGAATAAAGATGAGAATAAAAGATTCTACCCAATGGCATCATTTGCTTTACAAATCTGCAATACAAAATGGGAGGTATCTTGAGCGAACTCAAATCTCTTTGCGCCCATTAATGAACAGGAAACTCGCTGCCCTAGGATTGAATAATGATTACAATGAAAACACAATTCTCAAGGATTTATTGATTCTTTTATCTCCCGAACTAGCAGCAGAACCTTTTGATGAATTTGGAAAAAATATAGATCGAAAGTACATTGAGAAAATTATTAAAGAATCTAGTAATTATAACACTAAATCTCCACGCGAATACATCTTTTATGGAAATTCGGAAATGATGAAAAATGGCCTCTTACATTCATTTAATTCACTACTCCAACAATATGAGCTTAAGACCATTGACAAGAAGAAGGCAATACTTGATTTAATGGAAAACATATGGTCTGAGATAGGTGATGAGAAGTTGAAACGAGCGTATTCAAATGCCTACAAAATGGCGCAAAAACGACTGAACGATGAAAATTCATACTTACCTAGCGCAGGTAGTCCGGCCTCAAAGATCATCGCTCTTGGAATTCTTTTTGACTGAATGATGAGGCCATCGACCTTTTGCTTCCAAAGCATTCTGGACTTTTGGAGTAAGTAATTCTCCACTTCGATGACGTGCAGCCAACGAGAGCAGATACCACCCGAGGGTTAAGATTGGCGTGGCTATGAGTAACGTCAAAGAAAACCAAACAACGAGATTACCCTCAGTTACACCCCAAGCCCACCAGCCTGTCAAAACCAGAGTGATGATGAGAAACAAGCGTGAGGCTTCGCTGGGCGTTGACATTCCTCTGTGATCGATACGAGGCGCAAGAAGCCTATTCGCCCAATTCATGACATTCTCCACCCGCATGACTTTTTGAAGAAGTGTTTTATTTCATCCGAATCCTTATTGGGAAGAGTCGAGAGGAACAAATCCGCAATGATGAGTGCTCTATGCTGACTGCTGTTTCCGTGAGGAGTGATGGGCGAACTGAGCGGGCTTTCAATCCCATTCTTCATGTAGTTCCTGCAACAAAGAACGACTATGCAGCCGGCAGGAGTAAATCTCGCTTCTTCTCAGGCACTCAATCAAGAGTCAAGATGGCACAGTGTTTGGAGGATGCTTGGCATTGTCGTACTCCTCTGGTTTCTTGCTCAATTTGTGGTCTTAATCGCTGCTGGCTTTATTGATGGAGATCTGGATGGTGATTTCGGACCATTGGATGGAACGTTAATCATAGCGGGCAGTATTTGTTCCACACCGATGGTTTTGCTTCTCCTAGCAATTCGACGTCCTAAACTCGAACACATTATTGTGGCTCAACCCGATGCATATGGCACACAAGTCCATTCACTTCCAAACTCTCGCATCTTACAGACTCCAATGCCCACAACAATGCGCCAATACATTGTTCGTTCAAGACATCCTTTGCGCGTACCAATAGCACGTCACCTGTGGATGCTCTTTCTCGGCGGTGTCCTGATCTCATGTATTGCCTTCGCTCCACTCCTTCTTGACTCCTCTAATGTTGTATTCCTTCTCCTCGCTGTTGGTATAGCCGTCCCTGCTTGGCTGGTTGGATTCTCCACTCCTGTTTTTGCATGGTGGTCCTTTTCGGCCTCTCGATTTCAACTCACTACAAATCGGCAACAAGGAGAAGCGATGCTTATCGCAGGTATGCTTTCGACATTTCCTGCACTGATTATCAATTCCTTTGTCACGCCGGGAACGGTTCTTTTCTTGACTGGAGGTGATGTATCGGCGACTACTGTGGAATACATTACAGTCATTATTTCAGCACCTGTTGGAGAAGAGATCTGCAAAGCCCTTGCAGTCTTGAGTTTGAGTAGCATGATCAACTCTAAGCGCAGAGGATTCCAAGTCGGATTTACTGTCGGCCTCGGGTTTGCTCTTCTCGAGAACTTGCAGTACATCTTGTTCAGTTTGTTCGCAGGAGAATTTGTTGCTATATCCTATGGACTAACCGCCATCGTCCGAGGCATTGGTTCGATTCCAGGTCATGCTCTATGGACAGCATGCAGTGGTTATGCCATTGGCCATATGCTTGAACAAAGAAAGTATGGGACTCAGCCAATTTCAAAACCGTGGGATTTAGTAAACCCCATGACAGGACAAACAACAACGATTTCAGCCAACCCATCCTCATATCTCACTCAATCATTCCTAATTCGCAAATCAGAACTGAAACTTCCAACGTCGCTCCCTGTTATGCTTGGAATAGCCATGTTTGGACATGCTTTTTGGAATGGTAGTTCGGTCTTAGTATCGCACCTTGCACTAAATCTACCACCTCTCCTCGGCTTAGTTCTTGACATCACATGGATCATCATCCTCATCACTCTATTATGGACAGTCGGACGATTTGTAATATCCGCAGCAATGGAAGAAAGTTCAGCGTTCTAAATCCCTTCATTTAGAGATTAATCATACGCAAAGAACAAAACCATGATGCATGGCACTATGTATAGGGCTCAATATGGATTTCACTTCTGGTGGCTTTGTTTTTGGGAACATTGTCGTCACGTCTATTCTTATCATTGGATTAATTGCAGCCTCATCAAAAGCACGAATTCTTGACGCTAAAGGCATCATTGCTGCAGCATTGCTTGGATTCTTAGTTGGTTGCCTAGGACATTGGACTTGGCTGTTACTTCTCTTAGCTTTCCTGCTTAGCAGCCATATTGCCACTAAATGGCGCTTTGATGAAAAAGCAGCATTAGGATTGAGTGAATCTTCAGATGGACATCGCGGATGGATCAATGTAGCAGCAAATGGCGGGATGCCTGCTTTGGTTGCCATTCTAGCATTCGCCCTCGAAGACTGGAAGAATGGTTTGTGGATGTTTGGAGCTTCCGTAGCAGTTGCAACATCTGACACATGGGCAAGCGAAATTGGAAGTCTTGACAATCGTGTTCGCATGATCACGACGATGAAACCTTGCAAGGCTGGTGTTAACGGAGGATTTTCTCCTAACGGCCAACTTGCTGCTGCATCTGGTGGATTACTAATTGGACTCTGCTCACTCTTCGCAGGCATAATTATGTTCCAAAACTCAGTTTCTGATACTGTAATGAACGCTGCAATGGTTGCAGGTATTGGGTTCCTTGGATGCCAAATTGATAGCGTGCTCGGCGCAGTTTTCGAAAACAGAGGTTTCCTAACAAAGGGTTCAGTTAACGCAATTTCAATCATTTCCGGTGTACTCATCATGTGGTTGTACCTTGGCCAGCCGATGTGAAATCATCCGCCGACTTCATGAACTGGCACACGCTCAGAGTGTCATGCGCCATCACCGTTTCATCGCATTCGGCCTGTTAGCGCTCTTCGTTTCGAGTTTAGCCGTCGGGGCTCAAGGTGCTCTTGAAAACGTCACTTACGAAGAAGGATACATCGATTGGGAGATGGATCTTGAACAACGATTGTATGTCGAGGGAGAAAACTCAGAAAACTCAGTTCTTCAAAGGGCAAGACCGGATGCTACACTCGGTTTTAGTGACGTAAATCCTGGAGGAGGTCCAATTGAAATATTCCAGTTAACGTCACCTCCGTTGACCAACCCAATGAAGGGTACGATAAACATGTCAACGTACTTCAGTGCATACATTGTACCAATCGCTGCTGCAATACAGCCAACAACATGTACATCAAGCGTTTTCACTTCACCACCCGGAGATGATGACACTACAACCCTCGCCATGTCGGTTAGCATTTCAGGCACCCAAGTCTACGAAACTACGGTCACCGAAGAAATTGACAGTGTTGCATCAAACGACCCTCAAAACTTTTCTGGAGACATAATACAACTCGATTTGGATTTACAAGCCGGCGACAGCTTCACTCTTTCGTTAACGGCACAACACAATTGCGAGGGTACTCGGGCCAGAATCCAATGGGGAGGATTTGAGACAAATGCAGGTGGAATCATCATGTCTGGCAAGGTATACGAGCCGGAGGCAAATATCCGAATTGATTCTTCCAAACGTGCTCACATTGAATTTCTACCAATACTACCGTGGGGTGAAGAGGATGTCCTTATCGATGGAAATGGAAATCGTGCAGTCTCATGGGTTCTACGAGGCCCACTCGACTCAGACGAGAAGACGAACAATGATCGTGATACTGTGATGGAAAATTCAATCGGTCGTGTTCGTATGGAAAGGAATCTTGGAGATAACGAAACTGCATGGATTTGGACCGGAAAAGAGCAATTATTTACGGGCTCATCGAATTTAGAAGTCTGTGTAAAAACAACAAGTGGAAGCCCAAATGTTGATTGTCATGCATTTGGAATCATTCGATTCAATGTTGCAGAAAATAATGATGGTTTTGCAACAGCAGGTGTATGGCTCACTCTGACAACAATATTCTGCTTCTTCGGTATAGTATACAAGGGCTTCAACTCAGATCCACCTTTACCTCTCCCGATTATTGGTGCTCTTTTTGTGATGATGTTGCTCATGATTCCTCTCGGATTTGCTCAAACTAATTTGAGCGACGAAGCCATCCTCAATGAAAATGCTCTCCTCGTGGATGCTGAATTCAAAGTCGATGGTACAGAATTCATCACGCTTTCTGAACTCATGGGCGACTCCAACGCTCTAGTCATTGGAGCGATTGCACCTGGCTCTGAATCCGCTCAAGACCAAGCAAATGAATTCGCTCTCCTGCTCTCTCAGAGAGAAAATGATGATATCTCTGTTGTTCAAGTCGTCACAGGAGAGAGTTCTTTGTTAAGCGACGTGCTTTCATACGAATCTCAGCTAAATGTATCGTGGCCTATTGTTTTGGATTACAACAATGAGTTAGTGAGTTCCTCGCCAACTGGCAACGCAGATTCAATATTGATTGTTGACAAGACGATGCACGTCACATGGAGCGAAACACCTACAGCTGGTTCCAAAGCAATGAACGATGCAATCGATGGAGTCGGAACTGGTGGCCCAACAAGTCTAGGAACGTACTTTTCGATCTTCATCCCCGCAGGTCTATTCCTCGTCTTCTTGGCACTGCCTCGTCAAGGGTGGACTAAACCAGAGGAGCCTCTTCCGCCAGGTGCATTGTGGGCGAGTATCGTCGTGGCTGGAGGATGTGGCGTCCTGATGGTGCATCTGCCTTCTCTCCTGGCAAGTTTGTTACCAGTAGGGGCATTCTTCGCCCACATAATCAATGCTGTAATGTTCCTATGGTTCATACAAATGTGTATTTTCACGTTCCGAACTGGAGCACCAATAGAAGCAAAACTACTCGGATCAATCCTTCATGGACTGACAAACAAATCGTTCCAAGAATGGCGTCCGAGGGAAGATATGCAACGGGATGTGTTCCTTGGAGTATTCATTGGATGGTTCTCATGGCTTGCTGACCCTGCCCTAATTGCACAAGGAGTAGGCGCTACAGCTTTAGACGGAGGATTCTCAATTCTCTTTGCCCTTCTGATTCTCATAGGCCACATCCTTGTATCAGGGCTTACGGTTTTAATTTTGAGAGTTGTAGCCTCTTGGGGTGGATCCATTTCAAATCTCTTTGGTAAGTTCGGAGCAGACTCATTTGCACGATTCATGGGATTAGTGTTGATACCCATCAGTATATGGGTGACAATTAACTCAATCTTGGCCTTGTTTTCGATTGGCGTATTCTAGAGAAGCATTAATGTTGGTTGAAGTCGAATCCTTCACCTATGCATCCAATACAAAGAACATGGTCACAAACGCGAATCAATCTCATGCAGAAGTGCCCTCGCGCTTTTGTCCTACGCTACGGAATCGCTGCTTATGCGACGAAACATCCTACAGGACAAATGTTGAGAGAATATTTCTCAATTCAAACACCTTGGATACTGATGCAGATTAGTATTCGCGAAACTATCCGTGATTATGTCGAAGATTACCAGATTGGAATGAAATGGTCGAAAAACTTGATTCGATTGAAGTTCAACCAATTTTTTCGACATCGCGTTAAGGAAAGAAATTCAATAATATCAGAACTCTCCGCATGGAAGGACCAAAAATCAATGTTCCACAGGGTGAAACCTGAACAGCATCTCGAAGAAATCGGGGCTAAACGATGCATCAAGTTGATTCAACATAAATCCTTCACGCACCTACTTAATACAATGACCTTTGAATCCATTTCACCTTTGAAATCAAAAATTGTTGATGGAATAAAAGTCTACAATTCACCAGACTTTTGTGCAGAAAAAGGTGAAACATCAATCTTAATCCGAATCAACCTTTTTGGTTATTCTTCAATAGATCATATCAATCAAAACGCGGCATTAATCTCATTAGGAACGGAGAAAAAGACCATTGTGCAGTATTCTTGGAAAAATGGGAAATGGTTTATCCATAAGACAAATGTAAGCAAAAAAGAAAACAAATCTATCCGTCAATTGATTCGCCTTGATTCAAAAGAAATGGAGCGGATTCTCAAGCTTGTTGGAACAAAAAACAATCTTGAACAAATTCCATTTGCAGATTCTTCCCGCTCGTGCATGCATTGTAGCGTTCGTTTTTTGTGTCCCGCCAAGGATCGACTTGAAGAAGCCAAAGGAGAACAAATGGCTCTCATGTGTTGATTTTTAAAGCGCGATACCTTTATAAACTCTGAAAACAAGAATATTATGCACGAATTGTGTATGTGAATCCGATGTACCGATAATTAGCCAAATTTGCCTGAAGCAGTCTACGCTTTGGCGGGAACGCAAGACGTTTCTGAGCAGGTAAATTGGAAGGTTGATTATGAGTAATAACAAGAAAAACAAAGGAAGGAAAACACGTACGGGAAGACGTAATAGTCAAATGAACTATGACGGCACTAAGGGAACACAGGTTAAGACACAAACCCGAAGTAATAAAACAAACAGAGCATGCTGTAAAGATTCATTCTGCAAGGATCTGAAGAATCTGACCATGCTTGGCGAACTAGAAAGATACTGGATAGGACGAAATCTCCAAGTCATCCATGGTTCAATCATCAATCGATTGCCAGAAAGGTTCGTCCAAAAGCATGCTAAACACATGGCTCATTTTGTGACGTTCATTGAGAAGCGTATCGGAAGATAATCCTCTTTTGTTATCAAAGGCCACCGATGGCCTTGGACATCGGAACCAGTTGAGCGTAAGCTCTACTCCGGATTCTAAAGGCGAGAGTCTAAGGGCTGACTCTTCAGAGTCAGAGCATGGACAATGGGGTTCAACGACAGTATGCTGCGAGTTCGATCTGCTTCGGTTGCGGGCCTGCAAACGAACATGGCTTGCAAATTAACTCATACAGAACCGAACAAGGTTTAGAGATGAAATTTACTCCATCAGAAGAGCATCAGGCCTTTCCAGGCATGGTGAATGGTGGGATTATTGGAACACTCATGGATTGTCATGGGAATTGGGCTGCTGCTATTGCTTTGATGGATGATCAGGACCTTGATGAGCCACCGTGCACAGTCACTGCTTCCTATTCGATTTCATTGAGGAGACCGACTCCCATGGATACTGAACTCGTTATCACAGCATATGCAGAAGAGATAAGTGAAGATCGTGTAAACATACGTATGGAATTGAAAGCTGGTGAGAAAATCTGTGCCACTGGCAAAGGACTTTTTGTCGCTGTAAAGGAAGGACATCCAGCATACCATCGTTGGAGTTGAGGCACAACTATGGCGAAACCATCCTCTATTCAGACATCCTCACTCGAGGAACTTCGCATAGAAGTTCTTCGAACAATGACAGACATGGGTCTCTGGGAAGTGGATGGATTAAGTAATCTGTATGAAGTTAAACTCGGTGTTTTACGACGAAATGCAACACAGCGCCATGGCGTGACTCGTTTCAAGCGCGGTAGGAATGCTAACATGCTCCATTTTGAAGATGTGGAAACTGTTGACTTACATCCGCACTTACTCACCGATGAATGGCATCATTATGCCAGGTTTGTACTGTATCACGAATTTCTTCATGTCCTTGGCATGAGGTTCCATAATGCTGCTTTTCGGCAAATAGAATCCTTATGGCCATACGAAGGCAGAGATCAAGGTAAACCGTTTACACAATATCTACGACAACGTTCAGCAATATGGCTTTGGACATGCACAACCTGTGATCATCAATATCCCCGTAAGAAGCGCAGCAAAGGGAGATACAAATGTCGTACATGCTCGACTGTCCTGGTTGATATTGAAAACGTAGGCGAAACAATCTAAACAATTTATTGAATAGCAGTTCATGAGTGAGAATCTATGGGGTCGAGCATACGTGGCTTCGTTATCGTGATATTATTGGTCTCGATGATTCCCTTAGGTCAAGCATCACTAACAGATAATCCAAACGGAGGAACGTTGTTTTTCTCTTGTGTATCTGACGATGAATGTTTACTCACACCCGTTGCAACAGGTGAAGAAACTATTACAGGAAGTGTACAAGCTAACCCCGTTTCGACTGAAACTGTGGCTTTGGAATTTGATATGTTTCCTGAGCAGACTGAATTAGCACTCTTGCCCGATACCATAAATCAGCTTGTCATCGATTTACGAGTCCAGGGTGATGTGCTGGGACTCTATCGCCCAGAGATGGATGTCCGAGTCATAATCGGTTCGAGTGTAACCAATTTGGAATCGGATGCAACGACAACTCCCGGCAACAATGCCGAACCATATCAGTGGACAGACGAACCACTCAATCTCGAACAAGGCCGACTCTTGTGGCCTGATGAGCCAGTTCGTATTCGAGTCACATTCACTTTAGATCGCCCATCCACTTGGGAATTTCACCTTAGAGAAGCATCATACATCGACCTCGACATTTCATGGTCTGATAATGTCGCTGCAAAAGATATTGATGAACCAACAAGTGCTTTGCAACCAAAAGCAACATCTCTTGATGATGTGCACAGAGGTGCGTTAGTAGGAATTGAGGATGATTGTTGGTCATTCAATGTACAAGATCATGAGATTCTACGAATCTTAATTCAATGGGAAGATGTTCCTTTAGAATTACAACAAAGCAATGGAGTTCATCGATTACGAACTAGTAATGGCCTTCAAGTAGCAACCCCAGAAGTCATTACCAAATCAGAAGATGATGCAATATTGACAACTTACAGATGGAGAGCGCTAGATGCAGGAGATTACGTTTTTTGTCTTAATGGACAAACAGACCGTTACCAACCCTATGTCTGGAGTGGTCTGTATGCTGTTGAAAGTTCTGGACCTACAGACGCTTCAGAATTTACTGGTAAAGTCGTATACGAACCAAACTATTTCGATTTCTCAACAGGGATTGAGGCAGACTTAGAACCACACAGTGGAATCATATTACTTCCATCAATAATCGCTCTCATCTTTTTCGGCATGGATATCCGGCGTAAATCCACATCCAATATGACTCGATATGGAGTCTTCCTTCCAATATGCTTCGTGCTTTTGATGAGTGGAGTATTCAGCCCCCTTTGGGCAATGGCAGATGAAGTTCAAGAAACTGAGGAATGGACCTTTGAACAACTCCTCGAAGAACGAATACAACAGCTGTGGCTTGTTTCAAGCCCAGCTACTCCGCAAGCCACGATGATTGAACACGTCGGTGCCACATGGGGAATACGGGATGGTGAACGACTCCAGTTATGGCTCGAAGTTCAAGAAGCATACCAACGAGAAGATGGTAAATGGCAACTCATCGTTGCAGATTTTGATGAAATCCGTCTTGACCGTTTGATTTTCAATCAGATATCTGAATCGAGACAAGGAACAATAGTTGACGGTTTGGATGAGCATATTGTTCAATTTTCGATCATTGCGACACGTGCACTACTACTCGATCTTATGATTCTTGAAGCGTTATTGGTTGTGGATGAAGAACCAACTTCTTCGATTCATCATATTGATACCCTCATGGTCGATACATCCTCGTATGGCACCGCTACGTCTCCAACATGGGCAACTCGACCTGTCGATATTGATGACTCGGCTTGGAAACGTCTTCGGCAATCAATATTCCCTGATCGCATTACTGTATCTTTGTGTGATTGTGCTCTTGATTTGTTGGATTTACAAGTATCATACTCGACGCAGTTTAATGAAAATGATTCTCCTGAATTTACCGCATTACGACAAGCCAACGGGATTATTCCTTATGCTACGATTGTAACAATTACATGCATTCTACTGGGCGCAGTGATTATTCAACGAGAGGCAAAAAGAAGAAACGCTGCTAAGAAATTAGCAGAAAACTTTGTTGGAAAGACTTCCATTTGGACTTCATTCATCACTGCTTGAATTCTTGGCTTTAGCAGATATTGCTTTTGCATCTTCATCGCTTATCCCAAGTACTGCCTGGAACTTCTTTAAGTCTTCAAGTTCATCTTCAGTAATAATTCCGTCTGACCAAGCTTCTTCGTAAGCCTTGATCAAAAAGTCCTTGTAAGCCTCAGGATTTAGGAGTACGTCACGAATCAGACCATGATCAACAGTATTCGCTGGTGCATCAGAAGTAAGTTCCATCATTGCAGTTGAACGGCGCATTTCTTTCACAGCCATGTCTTTCAAGCCATGACCAGCCCAGACTGCACCTGCTGCAATAACCGAGGCAGCAAACCAGCGCATCATATCTGGATCAACAAGTTCGCCTGGTTCAACCAAATGAAACAGACCTAATACTGCCATTGCAGCACCGCACATGACTTCAAACCAGTCATTCAAATCTGGTTCATCAGAAAATACAGATAGTCGTTGCTCGATTAACAACTCAGTGTTGTCGTCCATGAACCTCGTAGAAAGCGAAAGGACTTATGCGTGTCGGCATACAAGTCGGAGCGCATTCCTTTTCACCCGTTGACGTAACCTAAGGACATGGGCGAGGAGGAAAGAGCGATTACGAACCTTGCTCTTCCGGAGAATGTACTCAAATTTTTCAAATCAAAATGGCACATTGAACAACTTCATCCACCGCAATACGAAGCGATGGAAGCAGTATTTTCTAAATCAAACATTTTGCTGGCCATTCCCACTGCATCCGGTAAGTCACTTGTTGCATACATAGCAATTCTTAATCAATTGCTCACCCTCAATCCTGGTTCAAGAGCAGTGTACATTGTTCCTCTAAAAGCGTTAGCAAGTGAAAAATTTGAGGAACTCAAAGAGATCGGAGCAGAGATTGGTTTGAACATTGGGCTTGGAGTTGGAGACGCTACTGCAGAGGCCAAGAACATCGAAGATTGCGATATCCTCATTTGTACATCTGAAAAACTAGATTCGCTCATGCGCACCAAATCAGAACTCATGAGTAATGTATCGGTCGTTGTTGCTGACGAATTCCATCTGCTTCATGATGCAACAAGGGGTCCAACCCTTGAAATCAATCTGACTCGATTGAGGACGCTTCGTCCAAACGCTCAATTGATTGCCTTATCAGCAACTGTTGGAAATTGTGAAATCCTTGCCACTTGGCTTGATGCGACGCTCATTAAGTCCGATTGGAGACCGGTTGACCTCGAGTATTCGACCTTACATGATCGCCATCTTGAACCACGAAAAGTTCAATCCTCATCAATGGACGATACTGTACAACCTCTCTCTCCGCCAAGGCATCTCGATGGACCATTGAGCCACCCCTCTTGGATTGTTGTCAATGATAGCATCAACCAAGGAGGCCAGGTATTGGTTTTCGTAGGAACCAGAAGAAGTGCCCAATCTGAAGCAAAGAAACTTTCTGCCCGTGTCAAAAAGCGATTTGCGAAAGAACAGCCGGAACGGTTGACAGAACTCGAGCAGATAGCAGATTCACTTGAAGGGAGAACTCAGACAAGCATGGGTGAAACTCTCGCTCAATGTGTACGAGGAGGGGTTGCATTCCATCATGCAGGATTGACACATCGACAACGCCAGGTGATTGAAGGAGCGTTCAAGAAAGGATTGCTCTTGGCACTCTGCGCCACTCCAACACTTGCTGCAGGAGTGAATTTACCCGCAAGAAGAGTCTTGGTTCGAGACATTAAACGATGGGACGATGGAATGAGTCGCCCGCTGCCAGTCATGGAAATTCATCAAATGCTTGGCAGAGCAGGTAGGCCACGCTATGACGACATTGGCGAGGCATGGATTCTTTGCAAAGGTACGGACGGTTGGCAGGTTGCTGATGATGTAAGCGAACGGTATTTCTTTGGCCCTGTCGAAGATATTTCATCAAAACTAGCTGCTGAGCCTGCAATGCGAATGCATCTTCTTTCCTCAGTAGCCACCGGGGGTTTACTTCACCGCCATTCCATTGGTGCTTTCTTCGACGCAACATTCCTTGGTACAACCATGCCTTCTGCACAATTACAGGAACGTCTTGATACAATGCTAGATTGGCTGGTCGAGGAGAGATTCCTTCGACGGATTGGTGTTGATGAGCAATATCAAGATCGGATTGCAAACTCAGCAATAGATGAAGAGGAGACATGGGAGGATGAAGTCCCAATCTGGGTCACTGTTGCTCAAGATGCTGGTGGCGTAAGCATAACTTCGCCTCAACAGGAACAATCGAGATCGCCAACACCCCATTCCAAACCATCTCTTGGTTTCGTATCCGCATCTTCAATGAAGCAGAGCGGAGGATGGAGTCAGCAACAGGGTGAACCTCCTGCAATGCGTTATGAAGCAACAGCGATGGGGGAGAGAATCGCTCAGTTGTATCTCGATCCTCTTTCAGCATCGATCATGAGAACTGGAATGAGAAGGGCAGTTCGAAGAATCGTACGTGGCGATGCTCCTGTGACGCAATTCGGTTTGACCCACCTCGCTTGCAGCACACCTGATTTTGCTTCGCTGTGGGCCAAGACCGCAGATTTGACACTCGGGTCTGACCTTCAACTGAAAGCCGCTGCGGTTGAGGATGAACTCCTTCACGACATGTCCTATGAAGAACGGCACCTTGGCCTTGTCAAATCGGCTTGGTGTATCGAACATTGGTTCGAAGAGGAAACGATGCGAGAGATTGAAAAGCAACTTGATGTATCACCAGGAGATGTCCACCATCGTGTTGATTTGATGGAGTGGCTTCTCTATGGAGCACGTGAAATCCTACTTACAGATGATGTGTTTGCTGATGAGCACATGCCAGTACTGGCTCAACTATCAAAGGATTTAGATTTACTTCGTCAGCGAGTTCGACATGGATGCAAAGAGGACCTTTTGCAACTGGTAAAGATACGACACGTTGGCCGCGCAAGAGCTCGTTCTCTCGCAGGATTCGGAATTCGAACTCCAAAAGGGGTCATGCAAATGACGCGTGCAGACAAGCAAAAAATCGCTTCATGGCGAGGATGGGGGCCAACTCTTGTCGAGAATATTATCAGAGAAGTAAAGAATGTCTTATCCAAGGAAGAAAAAGTCATCCCGCCTCGCCAACGAACTGATGATATGCCTCTTGAAGGCGAAGGTCAATCGGATAATTGATGTGCTAACAGGGCACGCCATGCGTTTATGTGGAGTACCTTTCCTTGTTGGGCTTGGAATTCAAACAACCCGATCGATCTCAAACAATTTGTTAATGCATTCCAAGAATCACAACCATCAGAACGATGGGTCTTTTGTGGAAATGAAGTAGCACAAACACCACGTCAGTTGTGGACTGCAGCAGTCGTTAGTTCCCGTAATATCGAGCGTTCAACAGCACAGGCCCGTACACTCGACGCTGAGTTTCTAAGAGTTTTAGCAGGAACGCATAACGTTTCCGAGGCCTTTAGGCGAGCAGGCCTAGCGCAAGGAGCACGATCAGGCTGGTTACTTCATATCCCGAACATAGACGAGCCTCACAACGATGATGAAGTGACTTCTTCTGCTCAGTCTTTACTCACAAAACTAGGATTGACGTCTACGGAAGACTCGCTCCGAATCAACCAAAATGGTGCGGAAAAACTTGGCGTGACTCTCGACGGTGAGACTGAACCTATTCGAATTGAGGCTGCCCTCATCGGCCATATTCTCCTTGCTGATGTCAACTCATCACAATAGAAATCTAGATTTTTCACGACTCTTGAAAACAAAGAGTTCAAACACCTCCGCACAAGAGAAGACCCATGGTCATCCAATCCGAAGGAGCGTCACCAACCTCCTACTCCACCAGATATCTCGATCGCACAAAGATGAACAATGCTCTTAGTAGTGCTTTGTCATTTGGAGCGAGTTATGCCGAGATACGTTTGATGGCTGAAACAACCTCGTCCGTCCGATTAAAAGATGGACAACTCGAACATGCAATCCCTGGTCAAGAGATCGGAGCAACGCTTCGAATCCTAGCCGATGGCGCATGGGGCGTCCATTCCACAACAGATGTCAGCAACATTCCAAACGAAATTGAATCTACGGTTCGTCTTGCTAAAGCAGTCGCTGCACGCAGACCAAGCAGTTCAAATCCAATTCAGCTTGCTGAGATTCCAATCCATCAGGATGAAATTCATTGGAAATCCAAGAAAGATGTGCGAAACACAGATCTTGACACCAAGTTGTCCATGCTCGACAACATTCACCAATCAGCAAATGATGATCAACGCATCATCTCTGTATCCTGCGGATGGTCCGATGAGCACCTCCACACCGAACTCCTCACATCTGAAGGCATGGATAGAACTTGGTCATTCCAACGTTCAATGGTCAACGGTATGGTCACAGCTAGAGATGGCGGAGACCCTGTCTCCTATAGAATGAGGCATGGCGGAGAAGGTGGCCTCGAACTGATTGAATCATGCGACCTTGAAACTCTTGGAGGTGACGCTCGTATTGCAGCATTACGACTCCTCAAAGCTGAGCGTTCACCAAGCGGAAAATTGCCCCTTATTGCAGACCGGGACCTCACAGGAGTCTACATCCACGAAGCCCTTGGCCATCCATGTGAAGCCGATCTTGTCGCAGCAGGTGACTCCTGCCTTGATGGAAAGCTCGGCCAAAAAATTGGTAATGACATTGTCACAGTTGTTGATGACCCAACCCTAAGAGGTGGCTATGGCGCCTATCCTATCGATGATGAAGGCCTGGATACGAGGGAGAAAACACTGATCAAGAACGGCGTATTGACGGACTACTTGAATCACAGAGAAACAGCACATCACTTTGGATTGGAACCAAATGCTGGTGCACGTGCTCAAGACGGGCTCCATCACCCTCTTGTACGAATGTCAAATACGATGATTATGGGTGGAAATTTCAACGGTATTGATGAACTGATGGAAGACATCGAATATGGAGTCTATGCTTGTGGCTCCCGTGGAGGACAAGTTGACACAGGCCGAGGCTCGTTCCAATTCGCCGCACAAGAAGCGTACTTGATCGAAAATGGCGAGATTACAACACCTCTTCGCGATGTAAGTGTCAGCGGTTTAACACTACAGATTTTGAATGACGTCGATGGATTAACCAAAGATGCTAAACTTGCGAGCCCCGGGTTCTGCGGGAAAGGACAAACGGTCCCCGTAGGTGATGGTGGACCTATCATGCGAATTCGAGAAGCACTGGTGGGATGAGAATGATACCAGAAGATGCAATCGAGCGACTTCTTGATGGATGCAAGGAGATTTCAAAGGAATGCGAACTCCAGCACATTTCAGAATGGGAGATTGTCGGATCTCAGGGCTACGGGCGATCATTAGACATTGAAGCAGGACGAATATCTCTCGCCTCTGGGGGCGGAGAAGGTGGATTTGGCGTACGAATTCTTGAAAATGGACGATACGGTTACGCTCACCTGGTCGATGTCTCAGGAGCTACACATGCAGTTTCTCAAGCATTGTCAATCGCAAAAGCTAGCCCAAGTATTCCCGGATTCTCATTACCATCTTCACAAAAAACGAGTCCTGTAGATGGAATGCTTGATGATGCAATCCTGAAGTTATCGCCAGATGATCTCCTTACTCAAGGTGACGACATCATCTCCGAGGTTGCATCGCTTGATGAAAGAGCGGTTGTTATTGGAGGTGGCATTGGAATCGGTGCAGAAGCAAGCGTCATGTTATCGAGCCAAGGCATTGAAGCATCAGGAATATCAACATCTCATGGCCTTGGAGTTCAAGTTTCCATTGATGTCGATGATCAGATGACAAGTTCATGGGAGAGTTCATCTTCACGAAAACTCATGAAGGGAATCCCTGGTTGTGTCTCAACAGCAGTTGAATGGGCTCAAAAAACAAGAAATCCTATTGAAATCCAATCCGATGCGGTCGACACACCTGTTGTGATGACCTCACAAGGAATCAGTTCTTTGTTTTCAAACATTATTCGGCCATCCATTCTAGGCGAGAGAATGGTTCGAGGTGAATCCTATTGGTCTGGAAAATTAAACGAAGTTGTGCTCGATAATCATCTAACAATGATGGATGATCGACGAATGGAAGGAGGATTCGGTTCAGGTTCAAGAGATGGAGAAGGGGTACCAACATCATGCCAAACGATCATCGAAAACGGAACGCTCCGCAAGATGCTGTGGTCATCAAGAGATGCTGCAAAGAACGTTTCAGAAGGTAGAATCGATTCTGCAACATCAACAGGTTCCGCATCACGTGGAAGTCATATGTCACCTCCAGTAACGGGCTGTGGCGATGTGCATTTACTTACATCGAAGGCACCAATGTCTCTTGACGAGATGATTGAAACAATGGGTACGGGCTTTGTAGTCCACAGCGTAATGGGGGCGCATACGGCGAACCCAACGAGCGGCGACTTCTCGGTTACATCAAGTACAGTTCTACGAATTGAGGATGGGGAAATATTGGGCCCGATTAAGCAGGCCGGCGTCTCTGGAAATCTCTTCAAAGCCCTATCAAAAGATGTCAGTCTCGGCACGAGTTCAACACGAAACGGTGTTTCAAGCACTGGAACAAATCATCTATCTGATATCCTCTTCTCACAAGGAATGCGCATTAATCCCGCCTGAGTTGTGGAGGGGATTGTTTATCACCCCTCGTCAGTCTTGTTCAGTTCCATGGAGGTCATGGGAGTGTCAAGTCTAAACCAATCCGCACGAAAGCCCGCAGCCTGTTCTCCGCACAGGCCCAATCAACAATTCGCCTGGCGGAGGTGGAATATTTGAGCGGAGACGACCGATATGCAGGTCATATTGCAGCAGTTCTGCAAGAATGCCCAGCCGCAGATCAAGATGAAATTCGTTCCGCCTTTGTGAAATACGAAGAAGAATTCTTCATCCCTCCTCAAGATGCCATTCGATCTATCGTTCGACGATTTCGAAGTGAAAGCGACGCACCTGCTTCTCAAGGAGGAGCAAGTGGCCAAACAAAGAGACCAACAAAGAAGGTCAATGCTCTTTCTGAACTGAAAGCAGATGACAGAGACATCGAAATCGAAGTTGAAATCGTCTCGCATAATGTTCGTGAACAAATGATCAGAGGAGAATCAAAATCAATCTCATTCGGTCTTTTAGAAGACGACCCATGGCAAGAAGGCTCTGGGGAAAGAACACGCTGGGAATACAAAGACTGGGGTAATAATGCAAACATCACGCCAGGTTCAGTCGTGCGAATTGAAGGTGCCTCTGTCAATGAATATCAAGGACGCATGTCGATCAATATCAATCAGTCCTCTCGTATCGCAGTATTGCGTGAAGGAACACGGCCTGTTGTAGCACCTGGAGAACCAATCGGAATTGATTCCCTCCCTGGCGATGGATATGTTTGCATCGTCGGGCGAGTAATGTCAGTGCGACCTGACCAAATTCACAAGAGAGATGGAAGCGGTAGTATCGATGTTGTAAGAGGCCGATTAGCTGATGAATCTGGGGCAATAGGATTCCTCTCTTGGGAACCCTTTGAGTTTGAAGTTGGCTCATTACTCAAGGTTGATGGCGCACAAGTCAAGACCTTCAGAGATACTCCAGAACTTAACTTCGGAAGAACAACAAAGATTGAACCATATCACGATGCTTCTTTCGCAGATACGGATGCTTTGAAAGAAGGGCTGGTTGCAACAGTCAGTACACTTCGAGATGGTTCAAAGGATGTTGAAATCATTGTCAGTATTACTGAATGGGCAAAGCGTACATTCTCCAAGGATGGTGAAGAACGCTACCTTTGGTCTGGCCAAATTGCAGACCCAACAGGGCAATGTCGTATGAGTGCATGGACTGATTTGCCAATTGATGAATCCAAATTACCAATCACTGTACGCATTACAGATGCACGCGTTAGGGCTTGGCAAGGCATACCTGACATCACTGTAGACAGAGCGGACCAAATCACAATACTCGAAGAGACGCCTTGGGACGGGAATCTTGACCTAGCCAACCTGAAAGTTGACGTTGGACTCAAAGATCTTGTCAGTGGGCCAAGCAGAGTTGGTATTTCTACCTCTGGAACCATTGTTTCAATCCGTGAAGACTCTGGAACCATCATGCGATGTCCTGAATGTAGAAGAGTACTACGGGAAGGACAATGCAATGATCATGGTGCTGTTGAAGGAAATGAAGATGTTCGCCTTCGTCTTGTTCTTGATGACCAAGGCGCAACCTGTGCACTGCTTGTCTCAAAGGAAGCTGCTCTTTCTTTACTTGAAACTGACCATGCTTCCATGGTGGACGAAATACAAGCGAATGGCTCAATGATGTATGTTCAATCGATCAGAAATCGCCTACTTGGATGCCGAGTAGAAGCATCTGGCCGAGTAATCAATGATGGGCAAGGCTCGATGATTTTGTGTAATGATGCAACAATCCTCAAACCCGAATCAGCCCTCAGAGCAACCGAACTTAGAGCACAATGGGGGTTGGAATGATGATGGGATCACAGCAAATAAAGCGCCAACCAGCATGGTTTATGCTCGCCTCGGAGTTTGGAGAATCAACTCTCAATGAGAAAGGCAGTGGAGAATTCGATCCAACCTTCGTCATAACAAAATTAGGTGCAAAGGTCAATCGCCTCATTGTATCAGGATTAGTTGAGAGGCTGGAATTAAGGGAAACCAGTAACGGTTCGCAAATGTACAATGGGCAAATCCGTGACCCATCAGGCCTCCACTACTTTTCTGTCGGTGAATATGCATCAGAGTCGATGAGAGAATTTGTTATTCAACTCCTAGAGAAGATTGATTCCGGAGAACCTGTGCTTCTCACAATGACTGCAAAAGCACGATGGTACCAGACTGACGAAGGCGCAGTATACACTTCTTTGCGACCAGAAGAAGCGAGTATTATCGACCGAGAGCGTTACGCCTCTTGGCTTGTCAGCGCCTCGGATGCAACCCTCAATCGCTTGAGTCAGCATAAACTTACATTGAATTGTGAGCCAACTGCAGACGGAATGAAGGAAGCTGGTATTGCTGAGGACATGATCCCAGGTCTGCTTGCTGCCCAAACCCACTACGGTCAGATTGATACCGAAACATATCGATTAAATGTCATGCAGGCTCTGGATATCGCTGAAGGAAAACTTGAGGCTGCAACAGCACCTCCACCTACGCTAAGTCTTAATGAATCCGAAGAAGTCACTGCAAAGGCAGATGATGATCTGAGAGAAGTTGTTCTTGAGTGCATCCAAGCAATGGATAATGGAGAAGGTGTTGATTTCGAATCCCTTGTTCGCAATCTAGCGGCTCGTGGTTTCCCGAGAGACAAAAGCGAATCCGAACTTGATGCCATGAGCGATGAAGGTATTTTGCATGAACCAAGATTTGGTTGGTTCAAGATTGTTTCTTGAAGGAATTACTCCAACACATTCAAATCTCGCCTTCACCCTCACATCAAATGGGGTCATTATGGCAGGCATGGATTTTTTCATTCGACCGGCAACTGGAACAGGCGCATCAGATTGGGTTCGAATACCGAACGCAGACATTGATGTTCGATTAACACGACGAATGACTCGTACTATTATTCGTGGTGGAGAAGGTGATAATCTCCATGATGAAGGATCGGAATCGACTGTCTACAATGTTCGAGGAATTCTTTCACTAGATGATTACAAACGTATTCTTGAGATGTTCCGTTCAGGACAACCATTCATCCACGATCCTTTTGAAGAGAGGGACGTGAAGGTCATTTTTGCAGCTCTTGAGTACGAAGGATCTACTGAGAAATTCCATTTCGAACTCATTGAAGACGTTATTTGAAGGTGAAAGTATGCGTAAACTGGACGAGAAGCGAGAAGTTCTCTATGTCATTCGTGCAATGGACGTCCTTATGTCTTCAGGAATCGGTTTAGAAGCTACTATTCACAGCATTTCCCAAGGTGGATACGGAATTATCTCAGAGGACTTCAAAGAAATGATGGATAAGGTCAGAAGTGGTGGAAGATCCTTGGAAAAGGAACTCAAGAGTATGATGAAGAAATCAGAGACAGAAGGTTATCGTCGTCTGCTCAACATTATGCACATGAACATCACACAAAACACAGATATCATTGATACCTTGAAAAAACAAGGGAGTCGAATGGAAGAAGAACGTACTGAAGATGTCAAAAAATACATTGAAGATTTAAGCGGAGTTCCAGAATCACTGCTTTCAATTGGTATGATTGGACCAATTATACTAGCCGTATTCGGGCTCTTTCCGCAACTTGTTGGAGACATGGGCAGTTTCTTCGGTATGCCTGAGCAATCAACAATCAATATGGTGGTAAATGCCGGATTAATGCTCACGCTACTAGCAATGGTCATGATTGGTTTGAAGACCCATACAAAGGATCCTGGATTGTGATACCATGCTCTTTCGCTTATTGGAATCGTTCAACAATCAACCGATGATGCTGTTCCTAGGTGTTGTTGGATTCGCAATGCTTGGAGGAGGAATCCCCCCCATTCGAGAACGTATTCGAAGAAGAAAAATTGAGAATGCTTTGCCCAGTTTCCTTGAAGCCTTATCTGACGAAGTCGGTGCTGGACTCGGCATCCAAGAGGCTATGCAACATCAAGCGAAAAGTGCACCAGCACCGCTTGGCCCATTGCTTGAAGAAACATTAGCAGAAAGCCATGCAAGCTCCTTTGATGCTGCGCTCTCAAGTTTTGCAACAAAGACAAGATCATCTCAAGTGCAGCGTGTCATGCATCTGCTTGAAACTGCTATCGAACAAGGCGCTCCACTTCAAGAAATTTTGATGAATTTGTCAATGGATTATGAGAGACTTAATGATTTGATGAATAAGAGAGAATCTGAACTTCAAGGACGTGGGATACTCATTGTCCTCTTTATCTGCATTGGGCTTCCTGGACTTATTGGATTCCTTGTTGGATTGTTTACTCCCGGTTCAAAAGGATTCCAAATCGATGGTTTCCTCTCCACATTCAGTCTCTTCTTCGCTGTAGCAAGCGCAGTCGGAGTTGCTGTATCTGGCCGAATGCTAGGCAGAATGAAAGATATCATGTGGTTCGTACCACTATGGATGACGATGTCCATGTTCTTCTTTTTAGGAGCAACAAAAATGATCGGAGGTTGAGGTGAATCTATGTCAGAACAAATTTTAGAACAATACGGTAATGTAACAATCTATACAGAAGCAAACCATCCATCACCAATCTATCACGTTGAAGGATCTGTTGCGCCCAACCCTCATGGGGACCTTGCGGTTCTCTTTGAGGATGACAATCTGGAAGAAGTGATGTACAATGGTGGCACACAGTGTGTCAAAGTTGCTCACAGAGAACATGGCATGTGCCGAACAAACGTATGGATTAACGACGAGGCTGGAATGCAAATCGCAAAGAACATTGCAGGTTTTACCAACGTTCCACTTGGAGATGGACCTGGAATGGTCCCTATCTTTGACGGCCGTCTTCCAGATGGATCTCGTGTAAACGGAACCATTCCTCCAGTCTCTCCAGATGGCCCAACCCTCACCATCCGAAAATTCAAAGAAGATCCGCTCACAATGATTGACCTTGTCAAATTTGGAACAGTCAATCCTAGACTTGCAGCCATGATGTGGGTCTGGATTGAAGGGCTGGACAGCCGTCCTGCAAACTTCGTTATTGCGGGAGGTACAGGTTCAGGTAAAACAACCACTCTGAATTGCCTTGGAATGTACATCCCATGGAGTCGTAGACTCCTAACTGTCGAAGATACTGCAGAATTACAAGTCTATCACGACCATTGGCTGCGTATGGAAACAAGAAGAGAACGCCCAGATGGAACGCCAGAAGTTGACATGAATGACTGTTTGAAATCGAGCCTGCGTATGAGACCTGACAGAATCATTGTGGGTGAAGTGCGTGGACCTGAGTGCGCTACTCTTCTGACTGCAATGAACACTGGTCACGATGGATCCTTTGGAAGCCTTCACGCAAACACCGCTCAAGAAACCGTTACACGAATGATCAATCCACCGATGAATGTACCTCCGATTATGCTTACTGGGCTCGATCTAATTATTATTCAAGCACGATTACATGTCAACGGTAAAACCGCTCGTAAGATTACAGAGGTTGCTGAAATTGCTGGAATGGAAGGTTCGAAGCCTCGTCTAAACACAATTTGGAAGTATAATGCTTCTACAGACGAAATTGAAGAAACTGGAATTCCTTCTAATCTCAGAGAAGTTATTTGTAGAGCAGCAGGCGTAACTCCAGATGTTTTCGAAAAGCACGTTAACCAACGACAACAAATAATCGAGGATTTGGTTGCAAGAGGAATCTCTGATATCCAATCAGTCACCACTGTAGTGCAGAACTTTTATGCTCAAAATAATCATTGATTGTCTTGAAGCCTCAGTCTCGCCAACAGAGCATCAACTCTGTCTATCTTCCCACGGACGTGCCCGACACGGTCTGAAGCATCAGCAACGGAATCTGCGAGTTCAAGTTCAGGCTCTTCTTCCTTAACCAACTTCTTTGGTTTGAATGTAGCCGCTAAGGCTCGCAATTCAGCAACAATAGCATCCACTTGGTTATCACTGACGAGGATTCCAGGGGCTAACCTTGGAATTTGATTCGGAGTCAAATACCCTAATTCAGTTCCAATAATACCTGCACAAGCAAGAACTCGAGGCCGAAGTTCGCTGGTGTTTACGAGATATCCTTTCGATTCTAGGAAACGTATAATCAAACTTTGTTGCCCTTCTGAAAAGTCACCTTCGCTTGATTCAAGCACAGTCTCCACGAGAGATTCGAAAGAACCAAGATTCCTTTCTAGTCGTTCGATTGTTCGGCGACTTTGGTCAGGTAAGTGAATTGCACCGTGATAGAGAATTCTTAGTATCCGGTTCTTTCTGGCTGCAGCGGGATCTTGCAGTTCTTCGGCTTCACTGATTTCAAGATGTAAATCAAACAATGCGTGAAGTCGACCAGATACTGCAGGGCTTCTCAAGTCCAGCCCCTTGGAGCGTGCTTCCTCTTCAAACTCCATTCGTGCTTGAACGAGATTACCCTTTTGACCAGCAACGATTTCTGGAATTCGTTCTCTCAGGTGAGGGCGTATTTGTTCGAACATTCGAATTGCTTCACGCTCTGACCAAGAACCTGGCTTTGCTGAGAGTGCATTCTGTTCTTGTTCTGAACGGTAGGCCACTTCCATAATTATAGTTCGAATGGCGTCCTGTACACGTTCCAGATCTACTGAAAACCCATGTGATGCAAGGCCCGAGATGAAGGCACTCATGTCTTCCATGTCGGTCGTGCTTCCTACGAGGAGATAATCGCGTGCTGCTGCTTCGACTTCGGCTCGTCGTGCATTAATTTCTAGGAGAGCTGCTTCTTCTTCCAGTGTTGGCTCTTCAAGTGGCATTTCTTGTAACATAGGAGGCACTTCTTGAACCTCAGGCAAAGGTGCTAGAGATTGCAATGATTCATCTATAGATGCTGCAATCTCGGCAAGAGATGCATCAAGTCCTTCATCTTCCATTTCTCCAATAAGTTCAGACTCTTGTTCAAATGACCAACCTTCAGGATTCTGTTCAGTGAAAGTTTCAACTCTCGCTTCGATTGTTGAGACCTGTGAATTGGTTTCTTCTTCTTCAGAGGGAGAGGGGATTTTGACATTAGGTCCATTCCTCTTCAATGAACGCTTGATTGTACCCCAGTTTTTGTGTTGGGCTGAAAGAACACCTGCAACACGAATCAGTAGGGTTTGTCTGTTTCCTGAACGTGGAAGTTCCAAGGCTTTGCAAAGAGAGTGCAACTCCTCTTTGGATAATTTTTCAAGTTTATCTTCCCTGAGTTGTTTTGGATCATGATTCAGATGAAGATACAATCGCTGTCTTCGTGTTCTGAGCGAGCCTGTTTTCTTAATTCCAAAGACTCCAAGCAAATCACCCAGATCACTGTTGAGGATTGCTCGCAGGCCGTCTATTGTGAGATCCCAATCTGAAAGAATCAGATCACGGATGAGTTGTGCACGGAGGAATTCAACTGAACCATTCTTTGCCAAACCATATGCTGAGGCAATTTCCTTCAGGTCTTCAAGACGAGCCTGATAGAGTTCAGACAAGAGACTTGAACGATCACTCATAAGGGCACCTAAGCCTCGTTGTTCCCTTACAGTATATGTGGTTTCGCTGTCGAGACATGCTAAATCGTTCGGTTTTGTAGGATGAATATGTTGTTCACATCGTATTTCAATCCCAGAAAGAACAAAATTGGCTAAACCTTCAAACACGTTCGACTCACAGGAGTGTTTGGTGAATATATGTCAAGTGCAGAAAAGACAGCCCGTTCAATGCTAAAAGAAGCAAACGAATTAGGCAACACACTTCGAGATATTGTTCGACGTGATCTGGCAGATGAATCGAGACGTTTCAACGATACACTCAATGAACGAATTCAATTGGCCAGCGAATCTATTGTACAAGCAGTCAAGGCTAAGGAAGCGATAGCAGCAGGAGCATCTTCCCTTAGCGCTCGATTAGAAAAAGCATACAGAAAATACTCGAAAAACAGCAATCTCGAAGAATTTCGAACAACTCTCCGTGATTCTTTACACGAAATACACCAACTAAGAGAACAGCACGAAACTGTCGCTCAGGCAATGAGAGAGGGGCAAACTCCTAGCAGAAGCGCAGTTGAAATCGTCGAACGCTTTGCGGTCGAACTTCAACGAGCGGCAGGCTCTTGGGAAGCAACGAGTAGAGAAATCGACGAAATTATTGGGAACCTATGCGATCCAAACCCAGCTGTGTCCTTGGTAGATTTGGAAAAATACCTTCTTGACAATGGGTTTGAAGTGATTCTTGCTGGAGAAGACAGAACTCCTGAATCGATTGAACACGCTCGAAGAGAACTTGGTCATTCAGATTCATCAGAATGAAGATTCATCATTGCTGGACGTTCCTCGTGAAACTCATCAGGTAATCCATGAATACGCCTGTTGGTTGCTTCGTGTGGGGAGGTGAGTGCCGTAAGCATATTGCCCCATTCCTGCAGGAGATTAATCATTGAAATGCGATGGCCATCAACAGGGCCTACACGTTCTGCGGAAGCACTGACTCGTCCATCAAAACCTAATGTTTCGATCCTCATTTCCAATCGCTTACCTGCCTGTTTCACTTTTGATTCCGGATCGATCATCGCTTCCATCGTCCAGTCATCATTGATTCTTTTTGCTTCTCGAAGAATGGTTCCTATACCTCGCTGTTCGACGTGCACGCCTGTAATCGATACAAGATGGCTTGGGATGCTTCCCAAAATCTTAGACTCAATTCGGTACGCTAATTCAGCAGATGGGTCGAGGATATGCTCAACCCTCACCTTAGGAAAACCAACTCTCCCGACAAGAAGCGTAAATCCATCGAGCGGGGGTGGTATGAAACGGGCACGTTCGGGAGAACCTCGTTGAAGGCCCAATGTGTGACGTCTTGTTCTCGAAGTGAGCAGATTGTATTGAGAACGCTTTACAACGTAGCCGTCAATCTGTTCTTCCAATCGAAGCTGTTCCAAGGCCTCGATTTCTTCTCGGCTGCCATTTTCACAACCTCCGAGATCAATCTCAACCGAGGTTTGAAGCACAATATCACGTCGGAGCCTCATCAATTGGCGCCGAAGAAGTTCGTGATCACAGAAGATAATCGCATCCTTAACTAGATACTCCGGCTTATCCTCACTGACCATGACCCAAGTTGGTTCTCTGCGTGGCAAGAGGCCGATGATTGAGAATTCAGCAGATTGGTTTTGATTCCAATCCGTTGGACTCATGGCCACAACGTCACCCAATCCATCTGAGAGAACTGAAAGAGCATCCTGAATTGTAGGGGTTTGTTTCAGGACCGCATCGAAGGTTCTGCTTCGCTGCTCGAGTGTTTTTTCGATTTGAAGGCGGACTCCATCGCCACGCGATGTTGTGGATAGAAACACCAGTCGTTCGTTTTCCAAAGTCTCACCTCGGCCGAAACATAGGTCTCAGCGTTTCATGGGCGGAGACCACTCGTTAAGAAGGGCACCCTTGTGGAGGTTAATGTGCAAGCAATTAGCGAAGCGGAGTTAAACCGCCTTGAAAACTTGCGAGAGCAAGTCAATCAAGCGCTCCATTCCATGATTGAAAATGAACTCCAAAAAGGAGCAGGAGAGGTTGCTGAACTCGCAGGCGAGATGCTCTTATCCGGTGGGAAAAGACTCCGCCCCCTACTTGCAATTATTGCTTATGAGGTCGCTGGCGGCAAGGATATTGACGAGATAATGAATTTGGCACTGTCTTTCGAATTCATTCACACTGCAACGCTTGTCCATGATGACATCAATGATGCAGCGAAACAAAGACGCGGGATTACAACATTGCACGAACGGGCTGGCCAAGCAAAGGCAATTATCGCCGGAGATTGGTTATTTGTTCACGGATTTGGATTAGGAGGCTTGTACACAAAGGCAATTATCGACCTCGTAACAGATTGCTGTGCAAACATTGCGATTTCTGAATTTATGCAACTCGATCATGTCCTCAACCTCTCCACATCTCCAGAAGACTACTTGCAAATTGTTCGCGGAAAGACTGCGGGCCCGTTTGCAGCAGGCTGTGAAGCAGCAGCGATTGTGGCTGGTTCAAGTCAAGAAGATGCGGAAGCATTGGGTCGATTTGGAATGGAATTGGGCATAGCGTTCCAACTTATGGATGATATTCTAGACTTACAGGGCGATGAACGAATGGGCAAACCTCGAGGAGCGGATGTTATCGAAGGGAAAATGACTCTTCCGTTGATTCATGCGTTAACACTCCTACATGGAGATAAAAGAAAGAAACTTTCCAACATTCTCCAACAGTTTACCGATAAGAATTGGGATGAATTGATGGGTTTGCTCGAAACATCTGACTCACTTGGCTATTCTCAACTCCTCGTTCGAACACATCTTGAGCGAGCAACCCTTGAACTCCAAAGGTTCCCAGATTCACTCTCAAAATCTCTTCTTATGCGAATCGTTGAACATGTCCATCAGCGACACATGTGAGGTGCCCTCATGGAAGTCGAACACCGTGAAGTCATTATTGTGGGGGCTGGCCCCGCAGGAACAACATGTGCTCAGCGCCTAGCTGAAGATGGCGTTGACGTGCTGATTTTGGAGCGAAGGGAAATCATAGGGAACCCTGCACAGTGTGGTGAATGCATTCCAAATTGGGGTGAAGTGATTGGTACATTTTCTGGATTAGAAGATCATCAATGGCTCAAGAACTCATTTGATTTTCCAGATCGAATCCAACTCCACCGCCTCGACCACATGCGAGTCTTTCTCCCAAGCGGAAAGGCGTACCATTTTGACCTAGATGCATTCGCAGGCCATCGATTACAATTTGATGGATACCTCGCTGAAAAGGCAGTTTCTGCAGGTGCAGAAATCCGTATGTCAGAACCAGTTTTGAACATCAAACGAAGAAGTAAATCTAATTCTCTACTCATCGTTACAGAAAATGGACGATACACATGTGACCTACTCATCGATGGAAGTGGCTCTTTGGCTCATGTATCTCGATTCTTGCATGGGAAAGACAAGGACTTTCGTCCTGATGACCAGGTGCCAACAGCCTATGCTCAAGTACGTGGGAAGGTACCTGAGACATTCGATGTATTCCTTGGAAGTGTGGCGCCAAAGGGTTATGCCTGGATTATTCCAAAAGGACCTGATACTGCCAACGTAGGATTAGGCGTGCGAGCTGGCGCTCTGAAAGGGTCCATCAAGGAACACTTGAAGAAATTCTGCGATGATCTTAATCTTGAAATTCTCTCATTTGGAGGTGGATGGATTCCAATGGGAGGTCCTGTGAAAACAATGGTGGATCAAAATGTAATCGCTATAGGAGATGCTGCAGGTTTGGTCATGCCATCAAATGGCGGAGGCATCTCACAAGCAATGATTTCAGGTTGTTTTGCAGCAGAAGCATACCTACAATTCAAGCAGGATAAAACACCCTTAACCTCTTACCAAGACCGTGTGCAGGCTTGTTTTGGTCGGGCTTTGAAAAACTCATTACGCTCAAAGAACATGGGTTACTTGATGTTCCAAAATGACCTCATCACCGAAGTATTACTTCGAATCTTAGGCCCAATCGGTGGAATTAAGCGAGCGATGGAATGCGATAAACCGCTTTGGGTTATGTAAATCACCAAATGTCGTTGCAACCATCGGTGTGTTCAAGTCTTAGCAGCGTCTGCAAAGGTCATGGCGAACCTACGCAGTGATGAAGAGGCCGTGAGCCCTGTCATCGCTACCGTACTTCTCCTCGCCATAACCGTCATGCTGTCTGGAATGGTTTTCGTCCTCATGCAGGGTGCTCTTGAAACTGGTGAAAAATCACCACCACAAATGACAGTAAGCGTTCGTGCCCTCGATAATGGATATCATGTAATCCGAATTACAACTCTTGACCAGACCCTCGACCCAAGTCGGATTTCATTCAGTCTCTCAGAGCAAAACAATCCTAATGGGACTGAATTCCTTGGATTTGTTGATGATTCAGATGTCTACTCTGTCATCGGGGCTAACATCTCCTTCCATGATCGAGATGCAAGTTATTCAATATCCGCAGGAGATTACTTTGTGATTAACTCTAGAGGAATAGGCACTGATGAGGGCGAGTGGGGTTTCACCCTGCTCGATCAACAACTACAATATGTTCTGGTTCGTATTGATTTACCACCAATGCAATCTTAATCAATCATCATGCTCATTGAATGTTCTGATGAAGTTGAGTTGTGCATTTTTCATTTTTAATGCATCTTGAAGGGTTTTGAAGACTTCATGACAATCTTTTGAACGTAGCGCCTGTTGACGGTCAGCAGCATCATCCAACACTGCGTGAGCAACTTGCCACAATGAAGGCGAATCATAGGGGAGAAACTCTTCCTCCAATAGCAGGAGCATGTCTTCTATACCAAGGTCATCATTCCTTAAAATTGAATTAACATCAACGATGTGTTGAGCCCAAGAATGAAGGAACGCAGACCAATCTTCCGCACTAATCTCGCCTTCTATTTCTTCGACTATCCTCACATTGGCTTGGAGGTATAGTTTGCCCTCTGGACTTGATTCATGGTATTGTTCAACCAATTCATCAACGGTTGGGAATATATCACCAAAAGGCATGGAAGGAAGAGCTGCTTGTACGACGTCAATAATCTCAAATCGAGAGGTCCCGTTTGGTGTGAAGAGAAGGTTTGTCCCTTGTTCTTCTACGTTTTTCACATCACACAAAACGCCGTAGTTTCCCGGTTGCGTCCAGCCGTTAACATCCGAAACATCGTTTGAATGTGTTATGTACCCAAACGGTTTTTCGTCTAAGACGCAATCATCGAGCATTTGCTTGTATCGAGGCTCAAAAACCCGCAGCGGTTCTTCGACTGTTGGAAAGATTCCAGCGGGTAAAACGAACAATGGTATCTTTACTGTCTGCGTCATAATTTGAAGTGAACTCTAGGAGTTATTGAAGGATTGTACATCAACCACCGATAAAGGACATCTCGATTCGTTTGGAGTCTGTCGTTTCGCTACGTGTTTCAGAATAACGATCTTTCCTTTGGACCCAAATAGAAGAAATGGCTTCAGTAATCTCATCTTTGGTTGCGTCCATTCGAAGAATTCCTCTAATGTCAAACCCTTTTGCTGCAAAAAGACAAGTGAAAATACTGCCATTTGCAGATAGTCTTGCTCTTGAACAATCTCCACAGAAAGGATTTGAAATGGATTCTATAAATCCAATTACTTGACCTGATTCCGTGCAGAACTTTCGAGCTACGTCGCTAGGATGATTCGGTTCAATTGGTTCAAGTCTTCCAAATTCATTTTCAATAAGACTACGCATTTCATTTCCAGTCATTACATGATCTAAATTCCATGAGTTCGTTCCTCCTACGTCCATGTACTCAATAAAACGAATTGGAACATTTCGTGAAGTCATCTGTGAGATGAGCGGAATTAATTGTTGGTCGTTAATTCCTTTTTGGACGACAGTGTTTACCTTCACAGGAATTCCTAATCCAAGGGTCTTATCGATGGATGCTAGGATTGAATCGGGTGTTGAAGTGGTATCTCCCATCGATTGATAGACGTCAATATCAACTGCATCAAGTGAAACTGTGATTCTGGAGATACCTGCTTTCTTGAGTCGTTCGATAGAGTCAGAGAGGAGATGTGCATTTGTTGTCAATGCTATGTCGAGTTCTGGTGAAACCGCTCTTAACTGTTCGATGAGTTTGTGTAAGTCCTTACGAATCAGAGGCTCGCCTCCAGTAAGTCGCACTTTCTTTAGCCCAGATGGAAGAAGGGATTCAACTACGTGAACAATTTCCTCAAATGACAGAATATCCGATTTCGGAAGATAGGTATGGTTCTTGTCGAAATGCTCCCTAGGCATACAATATCGGCATCTCATGTTGCAACGGTCGGTTACTGAAATCCTCAAATCGAGTAACGGACGCTTGAAAACATCCTTGAGGACCATAACCAACCCTAGTGCCGTTGTATTGTGAATGTTTGCAAGCCTTCATCTGATAACAGATATTGGCAAGGTCATGGCAAGGGGTTGGACAAAGCGGTGGAATTATCGCGGGAAAGGGCATCGTCCAAGCCATATAGAAGCCCTAGAGGTAAAAGAAAACACAACATTTTCTGACAAAGAATGGAAACTCCCTCCTTCGAAGAGTCACTTGATACGAATGATGCACCTCTGTGCCTTGAGTAAGAATAAACACACATTAACTGGAATCACAGCCTTGGGAGAAGATCCTGAGAGTATGTCCCGTTGTCTCGAACAACTTGGTGTCAAATTTACACGAAAAGAGGATAAATTGAGCATCCAAGGACCAGGCCTTACTGGTTTTGTACGACCACCAAGTGTTTTGCATGCAGGGAACTCTGGTACCGCTTTGCGTTTCTTGATGGGGTTAGCATCAAGAACAGAACACCTTATCATGATTGACGGTGATTCGAGTTTACGGAACAGAGATCATCAAGACATCCTGAATTCACTAAGTTCCCTTGGTGTAAAATGTTCATATGGAACCGAACAGGAACGCCTTCCTGTTTTACTTCAAGGACCATGGAAAAAATATGATACAACCGTCAATACCTCCAAATCCTCTCAGCCCTTTTCCAGCTTATTGCTAGCAACAGAAGGAATAAAAGAGCCATTCACCATAGAAATAAGTTCTGAATCCGTTAGTAAAAGGCATGCTCAACTAACCATGGATTTGATGATCGAATGTGGCGCCAGCATCGAGCAGGATGGAAAAATAGTAACTGTACAACCGTGGGAATCTACGCCTCCAGAGCACTGGCAGGTGCCATCTGATGCATCCATGTTAGCATTTACAGCACTTTCTTGTGTGTTATCTAGAAGAGAGATCATAGTTGCAAATCTTCCAACAGAAAATGATTCAATAGGCCACGAAGTGTTACTCAAAAAATTGCCTGAGATTGGACTCCAATTAATTGGACATACGCTCACTCCTTCTGAAAACTACAACACTGTGGACATAAATTTAGTTGATGCCAACGACTTGTTACCTCCACTGTCTGCAATTCTTGCTCTCACAGGAGGGGGAACAATCTCTGGTGCTGCGCATGCAATGTTCAAAGAAAGTGATCGGATTGCTAAGACTGCTGAAATGCTCCAACAGTTTGGAATCGATTGCATCGTCAAAAATGATGGAATTACAATTGAAGGAAATCAGTCCATTAAGAAACCAACTTCGATGGTTCAAACATTCGGAGATCACCGCCTCCAAATGACCGCCATTCTTTTGGCAACACAGACTGGAGCAACAGTAGAAGGACCTCGCCTCCATCAAGTCGCAGACCCTTCTTTCCTAGACAGGTTTTCAACCATGCCTGCCGAAGTGCTTGTCAAGGGAGTCCAGAGAGAGTCGTAGTGCTGTTGGGCGGCCATGCACACAAGCCCATGGGTTTGGAACGTGACGCATGTCATCGAGGAGACGACGCATTTCAGCAATGCTCAACTCATCATTGGCTTTCACAGCACCTCTGCAAGCGTTGAGGAAGGCAAGGTGATCTTTTCTACGTTCAATCGTTTCAAGAGGAGCCCCGTCCTCACTTACATCTTGCAAAAGGTCGAATAAAAACGGTTGAATTTCATCTCCATCAAGAAGACGAGGTGCTTGGAGGACGTGCCATTCGTCATCGGTTTGATGCTCAAGTGAAAAGCCAAGTTCGCTCAATTTTTCCATTGAAGCATCCAAACGTGCTTGTTGAGTCAAATTGAATTGGATAACAGTGGGAACCAATCGTGGCTGAGGCTCCCAAATCGTTGGGTCGTGGCGAAGACGTTCATATCGAATACGTTCGTGTAAAGCATGTTGATCAATGAGAAGAAGTTCCTCACCGGCTTGAGCGAGAATGTATGAATCAGCAAATTGCGATAATGGTTCCATCTTTGGCAAATCATTTCCAGATAATTTCAGTGGTGATTCTTGGCTTGGAAGAATGCTGCCCCCAAGACCAGCATGTCTATGCAACGCTCGTTCTTCTTTCGACAGAGCTGGTGCCATTGGTGAAGAATCCATTCCAGGCAACGACTTTTGTGCTGATGCTGCTGTTGATTGTGGGCGTTCCTTTTCAGCACTCCCAGCAGTGTTCTCTGCAGTCTTTCCAACAAGATTGAGTTGGGTCCCTGCAGCGAGGGCCCATGCAGGTGGGGCGGACGCTTCTTGAGTTTCTTTTTGTTCCACTTTCGGCACAAGAAGTTCTTGTATTGGCTTTTCTATAGATTGTGAAGATAAACCTTCAAGCCCTTGAAGTTCACCACTGGAATCAGGTTGAGTTGGGGAAGAAGCAAGTGTATGTGCAATGGCTCGCTCAAGACGCTCAAGGACACGCCAAGAATGACGCAAACGCACTTCACGTTTTGTGGGATGCACGTTTACATCAACTTCGTTAGCTGGCACTTCAAGGTGAAGAACGGTTACTGGATGTCTTCCTTGCATTAATCGAGTACGATATCCTCTCCGAATAGCCTGATGAAACGGCGTTGATGCAACTGGCCTGCCGTTTACAAGAATGTGAATTTCATCTCCTTTACCTCTCGATATATCTGGGGTACTGATGTAACCTGACCATGTTTCATCACCAGGAACGCTTGCATCGTCCTCTGGTTGTTGAAGGGGAAGAAGAGATGACGACTGACCTCCTAATACATCATACAAACGATCTTCAATCGTTTCTACTTTGGGCAAATGGAGCGTAGAACGACCATCAATAGTGCATCGGAAACCGACAGTGGGATGGGCAATTGCATGAGCGACGACAACCTCAACGATTCGTGCATGTTCTGTGGCAGGTCGGCGTTGAAAACCGAGTCGAACAGGAGTATTCTCGAACAGATGCTCTACGGTTACAATGGTTCCTTTAGCCATTCCAGATGGCTCAAGACCAGCCTTATTCCCGTCCTCCATTTGTATGCTACGACCTTCTTTCCCATCAGGTCTTGAAGCAACTGTAAGTTTTGAAACCATACCAATACTTGCAAGCGCCTCTCCTCTGAAACCAAGCGTGTAAATTTCGTTGAGATCTTCTGGCGACTTCATCTTAGAGGTTGCATGCCTATCGAGAGAAAGGGCTAGATCATCTTCGTGAATTCCACTTCCGTTGTCCTCAATCTGTATTTTATCGAATCCACCTCTCTCAATGACAACATGAATCGACGTTGAGCCTGCATCAAGTGAATTCTCAAGAAGTTCTTTGACAACTTGTGCTGGACGTTCTACGACCTCTCCTGCTGAAATATGGCCGATGGTTTTCTCATCGAGTTGCTGGATTCTGTTTGGTTCGTTCATAGAATCATTCCTCTAACTGATTTTGAAGAGTCTCTAAGAGATTGTAAGCATCTCTCGGGGATATATCATCAAGATTGATATCAAGTAATTTGTCTAATACAGATTGTTGAAGGTGGGAAGGCCCAGAAGGTGTAGATTCTGTGGTCTGCATTGCCGCTGCTGCGAAATATCCCATTAACGATGATTGACCAGCTTCTCGGGTCTGAGGCGCTCCATCTCGCCCAGCCTTTGCCCCCTGGGCTTGCTGTTCGAGAAAAGCGAGAAGGTCAGAGGCTCGTTCGACAACAGGCCGAGGCAAACCCGCAAGAGCAGCCACTTGAATCCCGTACGATTCATCGCATGGGCCATCAGCAACCGTGTGGAGGAAATGAAGCGTCCCATCTTTTTGAGCCACTTGAACATGAACATTTGCTAAACCGTTAATCTCAGATTCTAATCCAACGAGTTGATGATAATGCGTAGCAAAGAGACTACGTGCGCCAATTCGATTGCACACATCTTCAGTCACTGCCCAAGCAAGAGAAAGTCCATCAAACGTGGAGGTCCCTCTCCCTATTTCATCCAGTAAGAGCAGAGATTGTGGTGTGGCTCGACGTAGAATATGGGCAACCTCAATCATTTCCATCATGAAAGTAGAGCGACCCCTTCTCAAATCATCGCTTGCACCAACTCTGGTAAAGATACGATCGACAAGTCCAATTCTTGCCTTTTCAGCAGGCACAAGACTACCCGCCTGAGCCAAAATAGATACAAGGGCGACAGTCCTCAAGTAAGTCGATTTACCACCCATATTAGGGCCTGTAATCAAAAGAAATCTTCTCTTTTCGTCCATGATAGCATCATTGGGGACAAATCCTTGTTGTGCTTCAAGAACTGGATGGCGTGCTTGTTCAAGATGCATTTTTTTACCCGAAACAATGGAGGGTTTGACCCACGAACGTTGACGAGCTGTCGCTGAAAAACATTGCAGAACGTCAATAGCAGCAACTCGTGAAGCAATCTGGGCAAGGAGGTTCGCATGACTGCGAATACCATCTCTCAATTCACAAAATAAACGGTATTCAATGGCTTTGGATTTACTTTCAGCTGTAAGCAACAGGTCATCCTGCTCGAGTAATTCATCTGTGACCCAACGGCCTCCATTCGTCATCTGTTGCTTACGTTTCCATTCCTCTGGTACTTTGGAAGAATGAGTCGCTGTCACTTCTATGAACCAGCCAATTTGACGATTATTCTTTACTTTCAGACTCGGGATACTCAACTCTTGCCGGAGTCTCGTTTCCAAATCTTTGAACCAAGAATGTCCGAGTTCAGAGGCAGATCTGTAACGATCTAATTCTTCATGGATACCCTTTCGAATCAATCCACCATCTCTGAGGCTTAGCGGTACTTCATCAACAAGGGTTCGATGAATCGTTTCTGCAACATCTGTAAGCGCGTCTAAATCTTCTACAAGGTGCATCAATAAACCATCCTCAGTCTCAAGGCAAAGTCTCTTGATGGCAGGAAGACGTTCAATCGCATTAGCTGTTGCAAGTAGGTCGCGAGCGTTTGAACGACGGTAATTCAGCTGCGTCGACAAACGTTCAATATCAAGCATCCCTTTCAGACACTCTCTCAACAAATCCAGACGTTTAGAAGAACGCATCAAGGAAGATACTGCTGAGTGTCTTGCCTCAATAGCAGAAACATTCGAAAGTGGGCGTAATAGCCAAGATTTCAAGCAACGTCGACCCATTGCAGTTCTGCATTTATTCATTGACCAAAGAAGAGAACCTTCAAATTCACCCGCTAAGGTTTGGGTAATCTCAAGATTACGGAGTGTTGTTTGATCAAGCACCATTCCCTCTGAAGTTTCTTGAATTTCCACATCAGTGATTGCGATATCATCATGTCGATGAACAGTTGCTAGATAATCTGCTGCAAGCGCAGTCGCTTGTAGCGCCAAAGGTGAGTCGTCTAAATCAAGGTGCCCGAGATCATTTACAGACAACATTCGCTTTAATTTCTCTAGAGAGCGTTTTGCAGGGGCTGCGTGTTGGCTGATGATGATCGAATCGAGTGACGAGATCATATTCAAGACATCATCTTGTTTGGAATCCGATAAAGTAAGTACAAGTTCACTTGGGCCCCAGCGCAATACTTCATCGAGAATAGAAGCCCATCTCCCTTCACCATTGTGTGTTGTTGCCCAAGCTTGGCCAGTTGAAGCATCGATCATTGAAACTGCAACTGAATCTGCTGCTACTGAAAGAGCACAAAGAAGGGCAGAAGAGTCCGTACCAATCAGTGATTCCTCGTAGAGAGAACCTGGAGTGTAAACTCTGGTTACCACCCTCTCGAGCAGTTTTGCTCCTTCTCGAAGTTCTTGCTCTTGTTCTGCAACTGTGACTTTATGCCCAGCACGTAGCATTTTACGGAGATTATCTTCAAGTTGATGCCATGGAAAACCTGCCATAGGGATTGGATTCTCTGCATTTTTGTCCCTGGATGTGAGGGCTAAACCCATGACTTCCGAGCCGACTTCAGCGTCTTCGTGAAACAATTCGTAGAAGTCACCCATACGGAAAAATAGGATGGTTCCTGGATTCTCTTCTTTGAGTTCATGGAATTGGTCCATCATGCTCCTTTTTGCCATTATCACACCTCCCCGGACACCAACCGATTTAGAGGGTAATGCCGAGGCATCATTAAGGTTCGCCGCGAACGTTATCCTAACGCTTCTTTTGCAACAAAGAGCGATCGATGATGGTGTACAATTGCGTCCCAAGCATCAAGACACCTGCGAAGATGAAGAGGAAATTTAGGAATCCACGACCAGAGGACATTGAACCTTCGAGAGTTAAGTCCAATGAAAGACGATCGGGTTCACCTTTCTCATCGTAACCGTGGATGTACAAAGAATCGCCATCTACAATCACAAATGTTGGTTGAAGGGGAAGAGCATATTGCAGATTCTTTGTGGACTCTTCACCGGAATCTACATCCAATCGAAGGATAGAATCACTTCCAAGTTGGCCAAAGAACCAGAGACGATGTTCACACGGTTCGTAGACCATTGCTGTTGTTGAAATATTCTTTATCTCAATTGAATCTTTTGAGATGATGTATACTTCCTTGTTCGAAGCTGCTGCAGCAAGACCATCTTTCATCGATATCAATGAATGCACTTCGCTACCATCCCGCATGGTTGGAGAGATGGTTACCTGAGGAGCATTGGACCCCCCTGACCAAGTGATGTGTGCAAACACAATCTTCGAACCTGGGAGAGCAGGATTGTCGTCGTGATAAGTGAAAATGCCTGTTGCGATGTATACGTTGTCCTCGAGGTAGGCTAAATCATTCCAGATGACGGAAGGGTCTGGTAAGGATGAAACTGTAACGCCAGACATACCCAGTCCACGAACACCTGAACCGCCATCTTCAGAGGTAATCAACACTCGATTGTTGAGAGTTGTGTCAGATGTATCTTTAGCGACCCCTCGGATAGTAAAGGATGAATCCATACCATCATCCAACACTTGATCTGAAACCATGCCATTTGCGACTGTTGAAATTGTGTTTTTTGCTGCTGAATAAGTCACAGTACCGTCTTCATCTGATTCGAAAAAAGTAACATCGCTGATGAGATCATCATTGAACGGGACAATGTCATTCACGTCTTCAGAAGAGAATTGCTGATACATTTTCATCCCAGAGCCGTTGAGCAGTATTGCCGAATGTGCACCATCCCAATCGGAGTTGGCGTGATAATCGATTTCAATGATGTGATAGCCATCATCGAAAGCAAAGTTTTCGTTTGAATCAACTCCGAGCACCATGCCTTCCAAATTGCGAGTGCCTCCGATAAGGAAACCACCAACAACAACGAATGTCAAAAACAGCCCGAGTGCAAGCCATTGGTGTTCAGACTCTTCCTCGAGCAACTTCCTCCAGCCACTCGCCATGACACCTCCTAACGTTGAACCATTATGTTCCTTGCTCTAAAAAATCACCATCTTTTTCATAAATCTGTTCTTAGGAACACATCGGAGGGATGATAAAGGAAACATCAGTCGGAGGGACGCTAGGAGTAGATGTTATGGCACGTAAACCCGCATCAATGTATCGCCGACTCAAGGGACCTGCTTACACACGTCGCAAGTTTATCGGCGGTGTTCCAAACAACCGTATTCTTTCATTCCACTCTGGAAACCGCCGTGCTGCGGAGACAGGTGGATTCCCTGTTGTTCTCGAATTGAGAGCAGACAATGATTGCCAAATCCGACACACAGCACTTGAAGCTGCCCGTGTCATCTCAAACTCTACCATCCGTAATGAGGCTGGTGCACAAGGATACGCACTTCGGATCCATACATACCCTCACCACGTTCTCCGTGAGAACAAGCAAGCAACTGGGGCTGGTGCTGACCGTGTCTCGCAAGGAATGCGCTGTGCTTTCGGTAAGAATGTAGGGACAGCAGCACGTGTTCATCGTGGGCAACGTGTTGTTTCACTTCACGTCAACGCTGAAAATTACCTCACCGCTAAGGATGCATTGCGCAAGGCAGGAATGAAATTCCCAACACCAACAACAACTCGTGTTGTTCGTGGTGCTGAACACCTCAAGGGTCTCGTTTGAGCCCTATGCAAAGACTGCCCAACAGGGTGGTCTGAATGCGAAGTATGATTGATGATGGGCTCATAGCAAGTATAAGGTGAGAATATGAGAGTCGCAGTTTTGAAGGAAGACAATTGTCAACCAAAGAAGTGCAATGACGAATGTTTCCATTACTGCCCACCTGTCCGGAACGGGCAAGAATGCATCATCATGGATGATAAGTCTGGGAAACCTCATATCTCTGAATCTCTTTGTATTGGATGTGGAATTTGTATCAACAAGTGTCCACACGATGCATTGATCATCGAACAACTTCCAAGTGAACTCGAGACAGATATGATTCATCGCTACAGCCTCAATGGATTCAGATTGTTTCGACTCCCAACACCAACCAAAGAATCTGTCGTAGGAATCCTCGGTCCAAACGGGATGGGGAAATCGACTGCATTCAATGCCCTCTCTGGACGGATGATACCCAATCTTGGTGATTGGTTGAACAAAGAACCAGAATGGGAAGATGTAGTTGAATCGCTTCCAAAGGGTGAACTTCGTGATTTCTTTATGGCTGTTCGCGATGGAGGAATCAAAGTCGCACTCAAACCACAAAACGTCGATCGCTTACCAAAACGTGTTCAAGGAACTGTTGAAGCATTACTTCGAAGAGTCGATGAACGAGATATGTTTGATGAGATGACCGTTGCTTTAGGCATTAATCATCTTCTCGAACGTACTGTGCAGCAACTTTCTGGAGGAGAATTACAACGAATGGCGATTTGCGCTACGATTCTGAGAGATGTCGACGTCTACTTCTTTGACGAACCATCCTCTTATCTTGACATTCACGAGCGTATGAGAATCGTTCGTATCATTCAGAAATTATCTGAAACAAAACGCGTTATTGTTATCGAACACGACTTGGCAGTTCTTGACGTACTTGCAGATCTGGTCCACATTGTGTATGGTCAAAAGGGAGCATTCGGTATTTTTACACCGGCTCGTTCCACACGCACGGCAATCAACGCATACCTGGATGGATTTTTAGTCGAGGAAAACGTACGTATTCGCGACAAACCAATTCGTTTCCTTAAGCACCATGAACGAACTGTTGAAACAGGCAGTGTTGTTGTGCAATGGGGCGAACTTGGAAAGAAACTCGGCTCCTTTGAATTATCTACTGGAGAAGGTTCTGTCCATCGTTCAGAAGTCGTCGGTGTAGTAGGGCCCAACGGAACTGGAAAATCGACGATGATCAAAATCCTTGCAGGGGAGCATGAATATGATAGTGGCTGGGTCACTGCGAATGCGAAAATCTCCTACAAGCCTCAGCACATCGATGTTGACATGGACTGTACGGTCCAAATGTGGCTTGATAGCGAATTAGGAATGCGATGGCGAAGTGGTGAATTCAATGTCAATGTGATTCGCGCTTTAGGTGTTGATTCTCTCCTGCCGAAGCGTGTAAAGAAACTTTCAGGTGGTGAGCGGCAAGCAGTGTCAATAGCACTTTGTCTCGGAAGAGATGCAGACTTGTATCTACTCGATGAACCATCGGCACATCTTGATGCAAATGCTCGTATGGAAGCTGCTAAAGCAATACGCAGAACAATGGAAGCAAACGAAAAATCAGCATTTGTTATCGATCACGACGTTTACTTCATCGACATTGTCAGTGATTCCTTACTTGTCTTTGAAGGAGAAGGTGGAGTAAAAGGCAAGGCGATGGGACCTTATTCACTTCGTGATGGAATGAATCGATTCCTAAACGATGTCAATGTCACATTCCGTAGAGATCATGATTCCAAGCGCCCACGTATCAATAAAAACGAGAGCAGAAAAGACCGTGAACAAAGAGAAATTGGAGACTTTTATTCGTTCAATGTCAAATAGCATAGAAATGAAGAGAGTCTAAAGGGAACCACCACGAGCGGTCATTATGCCAGTCGGTACACCTCCAAAAGGCGGACCACTCGGGAGAAGTCGTTCTCGACTCTCCGCATCTGGCCTCACAACGTATTTGCGTTGTACTCGCCAATGGTATCTCACCCGAAAAGTCGGCATCTCTTCTCCCAAATCAATTGGGCAAGTTCTAGGGATTGTTATTGAGGACGCTCTCTGCAATGTAATGATGAATCGCCCTGGTCCGATGGAATCCATTGACGAGTTGAGGGAATGGGCTTACGCACTGGCTGATGAAGAAGCTCAACAAGCCTGGGACATTGGGCAAGACACGTGGAACAACTCCTTATGGAAACGCGCAGATTCTGACTGGTCGACAGTCGATGTGGACGATTTCCGAAAGAAACTTTACAACGGATTGGAACTCTTCCTTGAAGAAATTCAGAGATGCCATGATGCAAATGGTGGCCCCTATCTTGAACAATTTAGAACAGGAGTCGAACCGTATGCAATCCCCACTCCAAAGATTGGATCTGAGCCGCATTTTCCAGTTCCTGAAAAAGTAAGATCCTTACATGCTCGAGACTGGAGTTCGAACCATCCATTTGAATGGATGGAAGCACATAGTCCAATCCAATGGAATGAAGCATGGGAAGTTGCAAGACCATGGTTCAAAGATCCAAGAGTACATCAACCACAGAGAATGTTTCACCCTGGTGGATGGGCTGCAGGAGAACTCGACTTGGTTCTCAGATGGGACGGTGAAATACGCCTCGTTGACATCAAATCAGGCCACTCAGGAGGTCGCTTCGCGGAAAGCCTTCAACATCAACTCAGATTCTATGCCTGGCTATGGGAGCGAACTCATGACCAAGAGCCTGTCAAAAATATGGAAGGTTGGTACCTTTCATCAAGAGAAAGAATACTCTATGAAGCGCCAAGTAATGAAGAACTTACATCAATGGATGAAGAGTTTTTCATGATTAACAATATTATGAGGACAATGGGTGAAGGTGCATCAATTCTGCCAGCAGTCGAAGAATCGGCTGAACCGGACACAGTTCACGCCTGTGATGGCGAATCTGCTGGATGCGGTTGGTGTTCATTGACTCAATCAAATATGGAGACTGCTGGACCAATGGATGACGAACTAAGAGCACGAATGATCGAAGGAAACTCAATATCATCTCCGTGTGTACCTCTAAGTGAAATTCCATCTCGGGTCAATGTTTCTGGAAACCTAATCGCCCAATGGGGACCTTTGCCGAACCATTTCAATGAACCAGTGCTTGGAGCAATGCTACAGGCTGGAGAAGCGACGATTGCTATTGAAGAAGCTGAACCAGGGGCTTTTCCTGACCTACATGATGCCGAACAAACCAATGTCATTATCGAAAACGCACTGCCTGGCGTATGGAGAAATCAACCGCGGCTGTATGTTGACCAACATTCGAATATACGCATACGAGAGGAAGGCGAGCCAAAAGGAACTCGAATCGGTCTGCTAAGAACGCGGGCAAATGCCGAGGGAGTTGTCGTTGCCATTCGCCAACAGAATGGGGTTCGTCTAGATGGAAAACCATGGTCAATGCTAAGTTTCCACCTCTGGGATGGAGAGCACATTGTCGAAGTTGTGGCTTTTGGTTCTGCAATTAGTGAGCGTCTTCGATCGATGCGTCCAGGAAACCAGATTCGGCTCATTGGCGCAGAACTTGGTTGGAGGGCTGGACTGATTCAACTTAGAATAGATGTTCGCAAAACCAGAATCGAGCATCAAACTCCAGCGTTTTCGACCAAGAGTATTTGAGGGGTGGATTTTACCATTTCCTATGCCTGTTCATTTACCAAACTCTGAATCTGATTCAATAGGGAATTACAACAGGCTATCTGCCAGTCAAGTAAACGCTTGGAACGCCTGCCCAAGGCTATGGTTCTATGAGAAAGTGCGTCGATTGGTCATGCCGCAAATCCCGATTCTCTTCGTGGGAAGAGCCGTCGAAGAAGCCATTTGTCAAACATTGAAAGAATCACCTTGCTTGGTAATGGCTTCGGCACCTTCAGATGTATATGCGCCGACACCACTTGATGATGAGGGTCGTCCAAATCGTGATCATGATGCTTCTTGGCCTGCTGAACAACTCCTTACACTTCCTGAAAAATACTGGCCACAAAACAAAGCTGACCTAAAGGAATGGGCTCGTGAGAGAGTTAAAACTCATCTAAGTACGTCTTTAGAGAATATGAAAACCGAATGGTCAAAGCATGACCGGAAGGTAGGAGAATGGGAAGATGTCGATGTAGAACGTTGTCACATGATGGCCACAAATGGCATCCTTATGCACATTAATGAAGTTGAGAAATGCCTTTCTTCCGTATCCGATAGTATTCTTCAAACTTGGCGAAAAGGGGCTCGACAACAATGGCCTGCGCCCGATGGACGTGGGTTTGAACTCGATCGACATCCATTGGCACAAGATGGAAATGTTACTTGGATTGAGGCGTGGGAGATTTCACGTCCTTGGTTTGTTGATCCAGATGCAAAACCATTCATGATGAATGCCGTTCATCCTGAACATTGGTTCCAGGGGGAATATGACCTCGTATATTCTTGGAATGGAAAGGTACGAATTATAGATATCAAGGCATCACTCGGTAATAATGACCGATCTGGAGATTATGTCAAACAATTACGTATGTACGCTTTTTTGTGGTGGAATACACATGAAAAGAAACAAGAAGTCGATGGATTAGAAATCTGGTATCTTGCAGCAAACAGTCAGAAGATGGTGGAAAAACCTTCAAAACAAGAAATGGAGGAAATGGGCGTTGAACTGAAAGAACTCTGGGTTGAACTGAGAGAATCGACTCCTGATATCGAAGATTGCCCGCCTCAACCTGCCCCAATGCGTTCATTTGAACCAGGTGGAATTCCATCCGATATGCCTGCTGAACAAACACGTTGCCAGCGTTGCGATTGGTCCCTCGTTTGTCCAAATGGAACCGGACATGATGAACATCCTCATGGTGGAACGTATCAGTTGCCAGGTTCTTATGCTGAGATTGAGGGCGACCCAATTAATGAACTTGAAGACAGACACGATATCGTTGGACATGTCCATACTCTAATTCACTCACAATCTGGTCGTGCACCTCGGATCACAATCACGCAAGCCAACAATGCATTTGCTGATGTTCAGGTTAAAGCCATGACACATTCAGATGGGACGCCGACAGTTCCTGAAGGATTAGAAAAAGGAGATTTGGTAAGGGTTGAGAAAGCCTTCTTCCAACTTAATTACAAAGGCTCAATCGTTTTGAAAGTGGATCCGTTTTCGAAGATTGTCAAAATTGATCCTGATGAAAAAGTTTCAATGAGCTTGCTCAAGCCCCGTGCACGGTGGAATATTATGGGCACCGTGGTCTATAGAACAGAGAAAAGAGGCGTTAATGCCCGTGGCGAATGGTGCAGAAAGGGCTTAATGATTTTAGACAATACTGGAGCGATTAAGATTGAAGGTTGGCAAGCAGATTGGGGCCCACAATATGATATGCTTGAGTTAGGAGATACTGTGATCATCACCAATGTTGGTATGAATGGTTGGGCTGCCTTAACGACTGGAGAAATTTATCGTGCATCAAGACTTCATATCGTGGCTGATGATTAACCACCAGACGATACTGTTGTGACGAGTAATGTCACATCAGAATTGAGCACCGTGCTATGTGGTAATATCTTGTCATCATAGCTTACAATTACCGTTGAAGGGAGGATATGTGCCTGTACAAGGGCTTGACGAAGTGTGCTGTTAGATGCAACTTCAATCGTGCAATTGTGATCCCGCCCTGAGAATGTAATCTCCATGATGATACCTGTGAGGCATCATGCTTATGACGGTGGCGCACAGGCAAGAAACAAGCCGAGATCGCATAGCCCGGTATTGCGGTGGATTCGAAATCCACTGTCCCATGGACGCGGGGGTTCAAATCCCTCTCTCGGCGCCATCAGATGTAGAAAGCATCCGGTTCTTCCGTCAATTCACGTACGTGATCTGCTGAATTTTTTGGAGCAATTTCAAGTAACTTTTTGATGACTCCAGAGGTTACATCATCGGGTAAAACCAGGTCAAGAGACCATCCCTCACTTATTGACTCAAGTAGGCGTAGTGAAGCATGTACATCACCACTAGCACCAACTGTTGTAGCCATAGCACAAGCCGAATGAATTCCAAAAATAGAGCCCATTGAAGCCATTAGAGCAGACATTCCAATCGCTCCACCTGACGGCTGATCTCGACGAACGTCAACTCCCTTCTCTTCCATGTTTACACGATGGGCAGAGGATGAAGCGACAACAAAGGCTTCCTTCTTTTCTGGGGGCGAAGACAGTCCAGCAAGAACCAGTACCTCTGGGATTTCCGATTTGGAAAAGGCTTCAAGCAATTCTTGAGTGAAATCGTATTGATGTGAGGGGTCGCTTGGTTGCCCAGGCCCTGTTACAGTCATCACACGTTGGCCTCTAGGAGTTGTAAACAGAGATGCATAGAGATGAGGAGGAGCAAGCAGGCCATCTTCATCCAATCGTGCAAGAGGCGCTAATCCAGGATGAATAAATCGTGCAACTCTCTCTGCCTGACTTGATTCATTTAGCATTTCAATAGCATTCTTTCCAACATCCCCAACACCAGGAAGAGCGAACAAAAGAAGATCAGCAGTTGGAAGACCATGTTCGCCTATTATGTCGATTAGAAGTGGCATGAATCACAAAGCCTACCGTTACGGAGTATAATGTTTCACAATGGAGATGTGAAAAGAGACTCATTCTTCTTCCATGTTGCTTTGACCAGCACGCAATTCTTCAACTGATGGAAGAGTTGGTATCGAAGCACTCCATTCAGGAGTTTCAACATTGTTTAGTGTTCGGCGAATCTTTGCACGATGGTCTTCTGGAGACCACTTCAAAGGCGCAGCAGCTTGAGCCTTACCACCACACTGAGGGCATGTTGTCTCAAGACACCATGCCTCGCAAACTGTACATTGTTGAAGTAGTTGACGAGCCATAACATTCACTCTCTGTAAGCAAGGGCTGTTCCACCAGCATTTTCAATAACCGAAATAGTAGCTTTAATTGCTTCAGTCCAAGTGTCTTCAGCAGTCTTGAAGTCAGGAGCCTTCAATTCAATTCGGTATTCTGGAGAACCATCATAGAAACAATTAACTTCAATTTCTTGTTCTTCGGAGGAAAGTTCTTCGGCTGCGAGAAGGGCTTCCCGTATTGTCAAAACACCATCGTTGGTCTCAACTGTTAAGGTCAATGTGCCACGAATCTCAACAAATGGGGGTATAATATTCTCCACTGCGATTTCGATGAATGGAGCGATCCATTCTCCTTCAAATCCTGCATCAGTAAGTGTTCCTTCACTCATAGCAGCCTCTTCGAATGCTCCGTAGAGAGTCTCATAAGACTCCATCAATTCATCTAAGAGTTCAGATGCAAATTCCGGAGTCCACTTCTGAGTTTCTCCAAGAACTTTGTACAGTTGAAGTGCTCTTTGTTCGTTCTTCCATTGCTGAAGACGGTCACGTCGTCTTTCTTCTGAAACAGATTTTAAAGAGAGTTTTAGTGAACTTCCGTCCATACGGCTAGGCATGACTTTGCAAATGAGGCGTTGACCTTCACGCACAAATCGGCGAATGTTCTTAATCCAACCACTAGCGATTTCACTAATGAAAATAAATCCATCAACGCCTTCGTATTCGTCGAGAGTAACATCAGCGCCGTTTTGTTTGACAGTCTTGACGGAGACAACAACAAGTTCTCCCTCTTCAGGGTAAACGAGGTCTGTTGACATGGAGGCTCAGCCTCCTCATTCCATTGTCTCTAAGACGGTGCATCCCACAAGGTTTGCTTTGCCACCTAAAGGATTTGTCAAAGTAGCGCCACAGACGCCACAGGAAATTACGGTTGTTGCTCGTGAAAACAAGATGCACTCATTTCCACAATCTTTGCAGGATACTTTGATGAATTCGCCGGACATTTCTTTCACCTCATCGATCAATTAGTTCGAATTTCTTTGCACGCTTACACGGTGCATAATGAGCTTTACCTGTTTCAGTACAGCGATAAAGAATGTTCACGCGCTTGGTTGGCTTTTCTCGACCATCTGGCTTTGGACGTGGGAAACCACGGTATCCACGCATTACCTTTCGGAAGCGGCGTTGACCCCAGCGAAGCTCAGAAGCTCGCTTCTTCTTAACACGCTCAACAGTGTGAAGAGTGTGCTTACCAGCAGATGGACTATATCGCTTAATTTGACGAGGCATCTTAACCATGTCTTCACCTGAACGTCTTGGCGACAATCGACGGGTATTTATTGCTGTCGTAAGAGAATTCCAAGGGAATACGCCCAACAAGATGGCAAATTGCAGCGATATTGATAAGTCGAATACCATGAACCACGCTCATGCAAGACGAAATCAAAGCGGCATTGCTCCTTTGGATACCCCTCGCAATTGCATCCCTAGGCATTGCTATGCAATTCCGCCGCCAGCATGGTTTGCAAAACCTCGGGAAAGGTTTTCTGATTATTGGATTAGGATTCTATCTTGCTTCATTTCTAACGGTTCCAGAATCGCCTTCCTCCGCATCTTCTGCGTTATTCGTTGCAATCCTACCTGCCCTGTTGCTGATTTTCATTGGATTGTTTATCGCTACATTCTCTGGGGAAACCCCCGTTCGTCGCTTCAATCCGAAATTTAGGTCACTTGGCCTTCTGATGTTCATTTGTGGTTTTGCGCTACTGGAGTGGATGAATTGGCATGAATCGAATTGGTTGCCATCCCTCCTTTGGAAAGGTGAAACCAACAAATATTGGCTTATTTTTCGGCCAACATTTCTTTTAAGCATGTGCAGCATCCTACTTTTCGGATCTTATGTTGTCAAAAATATGGGCGGAAATAAAAACGATGCTTCACGAAACTTGTTTATTGTGAGTGTGTTCTCGTTTGCACTCCTCCTACTCGGACTGTATTCTGACAATGCATATACGACTACGAGTCAATTCAGCACGTCCCTATGGCTAGCAACAAGCGACCTGTTAGGAATTCTTGCCGGGCTTGGACTCTCCGTCACTGTTTTCACCTTGGCTATATGGTACTATGAGCGAAAACGTCCAGGGATAGATGATTTACCCCCGCCTTCTGATAAACAACTCAATTTCGCCGCGAAAGTTATTCGTAAAAATCTAGGAGGTGAAGAAAGTGAATGAAACTCCTAAACAGCGCGTGTTAGTAATCGCTGGCTTCTTGCTCGTGTTACCAAGCTTAGTTTTGGGAATAGTAAGCGGTTCATCGGATGCAGATGCCTCAAGAGGATTCGCTCGGTTCGCAAACGCATTCCTAACAACATATACATTAGCGTCTATGTTTTTCATTATCAATATGTTCAGATATTCAAAGAGCAGGAGGGAACCAAATGCCCCTTGGATAAGCATGACTTATGCAGCAGCATTGGGTATTTTGGCGTCTGTCCTCCTCACATCCCAGGGCGGATTGTTGTTAGAAGACAACAGTGGTAGCAGAGCTCAAATCTTAACCAATGTAGTACACTTTTTAGTCACTGGATCGGCAGCAATTGTCTCTGTAGCCATCATGATCTTTATCGTATTCGTAAACATCACTTCACGAAAGCAAAGCAAAGATTGAACCGTTTGTCGGGTTATCTCCGTAGCGTTGCCTTGATAAGGAGAGGGCAGGTGGCTTCGACATCGAGGTGAGTATATGTCAAAGGGTACACCATCAATGGGTCGTCGACAAAAGACAACACACATCCGCTGCAGACGCTGTGGAAGAAATGCATATCACAAGCAGAAAAGTGTTTGTGCATCATGCGGATATGGAGAAACTGCTCGCATGCGCTCCTACAGCTGGAGTAAGAAATCTCACCGTCCTAAAGCTTGATAATCAAGCGCAATAAATACAAAGGCGCCGCGACTGTCTCAACACAGGGAATCACATGTGCGGTATCATCGGAATAGTTGGACGACACGGTTCGCACGTGAATCAGGCACTTTACGATGGCTTGACTGTGCTCCAACATAGAGGTCAAGATGCTGCTGGCATAATGACCGAACATAACGAAAAATTCAACCTCAGAAAAGGAAACGGTCTTGTTTCTGATGTATTCTACAAGCGCCACATGCAAAAATTGCTTGGACATATTGGTATTGGCCACGTTCGCTACCCCACCGCTGGTTCTTCATCCACTGCAGAAGCACAGCCGTTTTACGTAAACTCTCCTTATGGTTTAGCCCTAGCTCACAATGGAAATTTAACAAATAGCGAAGAGATACAAAAGAGTCTCATCGCTGAACATCGAAGACATGTTAACACGACAAGTGATTCTGAAGTACTCTTGAATCATCTCGCAGTGCAATTAGATCTGCAGAGTGATCAAATGAGCATTAATGGCGAACCTTTTCTTAACGTCGATGCTTTCTTTGATGCTATTAGTGACGTCAACGAGTCTGTTCGAGGAGGCTATGCTTGTGTTGGAATTGTCAACGGATATGGCCTCTTTGCCTTTAGAGACCCACATGGAATTCGACCTCTTGTCTATGGAAAAAGAGAATACGATGAAGGGACTGAATGGGTTGTTGCAAGCGAATCAGTTGCAATAACTGCACTCGGATTTGAAATTGTTTCCGATGTCAAACCTGGAGAAGCAATATTCATCTCATCCTCAGGACACCTTTTCGTCAAGCAATGTGCAGAACCACGTCCATTCACACCTTGTATATTTGAGCACGTTTATTTCGCTCGTCCAGATTCAACAATCGACGGAATCTCAGTATATCAAGCTCGATTAAACCAAGGTGAACGATTAGCAGAACGATTGCTTGAGCAGTGGCCAGATCATGACATCGATGCAGTAATTCCAGTACCCGATTCTGGAAGAATCTCTGCGTTACAAATGGCAAACATACTCGATGTCCCTTACCGAGAAGGGTTTGTCAAAAACCGATATGTTGGCCGCACATTCATTATGCCAGGACAAGAAATGCGGATGAAGTCGGTTCGCAGAAAGCTCAATGCAATTCCAAGAGAATTCAATGGCAAAAACATTCTTCTTGTTGACGATTCTATCGTTCGTGGAACCACAAGTGCTCAAATTATAGAAATGGCAAGAGAAGTGGGCGCTGCCAAGGTTTACTTTGCATCCGCTGCGCCTCCAGTACGCCATCCAAACGTGTATGGAATTGACATGCCGGCTGTTGATGAGTTCATAGCTAACGGTAAATCCATCGAAGAGATAAACCAAACAATTGGCTCCGACCGTTTATTCTATCAAACCTTGGAAGATTTAGTAGAAGTAACAATGCGGAAAGGATGTGGACTCGATGGATTCGACAGTTCATGTTTCGATGGCGAATACATCACTGGCGATATTGATTCAGAATACCTTGAAAAGTTGCGAGCAGCAAGGAATGATGCTTCAAAAGTGGAAGAATCAATGGATGATGAACGTAGCATCGATATGCACAATCACCAGATTTGAGCAGAAAAAGCATCAGGCTATAACCACCGGGCCTCTGGTTAAACCATGGTCCAAACACTTCCTTCAATCGATTCGATTCACAATGAAGAAAAAGTGAATGCTATCTCGATTAATGCCTCTGGCGACAAGGTATTGATTGGAGACTGCAAAGGAAATGTCTCGCTTTATTCTCTTAGTCAAGATGGACAGCATCTTGAAAATACATTCATCTTCAGTTCATCAATCATTGAAGTTATTTGGCATAATGAAAAATTCTTGGTGATCGATGAAGTCGAAGGCGTTCACATGTACAACCAAAACGGAGAGGTTCAGTGGAAGTTTAATCTTGAGGCAGGTGCGTCAAAAGCACACATTCAGCAACAAATTGCTATACTCGATGGCATCGGAACGTTACGATTTCTAACCTTTGACGGTAAAGAGCATCCAGAAATTTATCGACAAATCATCTCATTCGAACCTCTAAATGATGACTTTTTGCTGTTAACAGAGCAAAGCCAAGTTAAGAAAATTAATTCTTCCTTTGAAGAAGTATTCTCACGAGAGCAGCGAGGAGATATTGGAGAAGATATTGTCTTCTATGGACACGGACTAAACTCCACTTGGTTCGTGGCAAGAGAGGGACATGCATTGGTCCCTGGAGATGAAGAGGCCCTTGAAATTGAATTCTTTAGCGGAAAAGAACGTGTCTCTCGATCTGAAATTCCAGGCCGAATTCGAGCCTCTTCCACCAGAGGTAGAATTCAATATCTTGGATTGGATAACGGTTCGATTGTCCACATTTCAGATGAATTTGAATTAACTCAAGTCCATCAATTCCCTTATGCAATACGATGCCTTGAATTAACTGAAAAGCATTTACTGGTAGGAACATGGTTCAATATTTATGCCATCAATTTGGTTTCAAATGAAATTGATTGGACCATTGAGCACAAAGGATTAGTTGAGCAAATTATTACCGACAAAAATCAAACTCTGATGCTCTTTTTCGGTGAAGATCAAAATGATTGGACTGAAGCTGAGCCTGTTGGAATCTGCAACATCCATCAGCAACCAGTCGAAGTTGATGATTCGTTTCTACAAGGATGGTTTGAAAAAGAAGTGTTCATTGCTGAAACAAACCCAGAAGTTGTCTATAGAAACGTAGATGACTTTGAATCTCTGTTGTCAGATGGAGAGCGAGAGATGTTAACTGATTCTGAAAGGATCGAAGAATTTGCATTCGATGCACTTTCAGATGCTCTCAATGAGATTAGCCAATCTATCGAAGATATCGATGAAGAAGAAGGAGAGGATTTGTTGAGTATGCTTCACGAATCAAGTGAAATTTTCATACCTCCTTCTGCTCATGCAGGAGATGACCAGACCTATGTGCTTGAAACAGGAGATTTATCGATGATTCTGACTCTTGATGCATCGAATACGAAGGACCCTCAAAACAATGTTGTTCGATGGTCATGGCTTGATGCAACAGGAAAAGAAATTGCAACTTCTCAGAAAGTGAAAGTTAAACTCCCGATAGGCACTCATCAATTTGAATTACGAGTCGAAGCGTCAGATGGAGTACTTACAACAGATTACATCCAAATCACAGTCCTATCCTCAGACTCATGAAGGTGAAGATGTTCGCAGCAACATGGGCGTAAACTCTCCACTGATTGAGAACTTCTTAGTCGGTCCACTGCAAATGCGGTGTTCGGTTGTAACAGATTCACAAACAGGCGATACAGTCATCATCGATGGCGGTGATGAACCTCAACGACTTATCGATTGGATTGAGAATTGCGAAGGTAACGGACCAAATTGGTCGACGCACTCAAAAGAAAGAACCCAAGAAATTCAAAGGGTTGTTGTGGCCTTGCTGAATACACATGCCCATTTTGATCATAGCGGACATATCCCCACTCTCAAAAATCATTACAATGTAGACTGGTATCTTCATCCAGACGATACTTTCCTTCAAACACTAGCAAAAACAGCTGCAGTTCGATATGGAATTCATCTCCCGAACCCTGCTATTGCTGATGCTGAAATTAAGGATGGTCAAATCTTGAAACTTGGTTCTCTAGAATTTGAGATTCTTCACACACCAGGGCACACACTCGGAGGTTGTTGTCTTCGGTTAATCATTGACGACGATGATGATCATCTGTTTGTTGGAGATACACTTTTCGCAGGATCAGTCGGGAGAACCGATTTAGAAAACACTGGAGGTGATTTCAATGTTCTATCAAACAGTATTCGAACTAAGTTATGGCCGTTGGAACCCGAAACAATCGTCCATCCTGGCCACGGTCCCCTCACAACTATTGGTCATGAAAAGTCAACAAATCCATTCGTAGGCGACTCCGCTGGCGAAAGCGGCACATTCACGTTTGGAAAGTACGCTTAACCAAGCATTCCAGAAAGTGCTTCTTGGAAGACTGGCAATGCCTCTTCCCAAGTTGCTACAATTCCATAGTCTGCATGTTGGAAGATTGCAGCATCAGCATCCTTGTTTATTGCAACAATGTACTTTGATGAACGCATTCCTGCAAGATGTTGAATAGCACCTGAAATTCCAACTGCGATGTAGAGATTTGGATTCACGGTTTTACCAGTTTGACCAACTTGCATTGAGTGAGGGATTTCATCCCATGTGTCAACTGCAGCTCTGGAGGCTCCAACTGCAGCGCCGATCGTGTCAGCAACTGCTTCAAGATGAGCGAAGTTTGCAGGTGAACCCATTCCCCTTCCACCAGAGATCACAATATTTGCTTCTGATACATCGAGACGTGTGCTTGCACGTTGCATAATTTCCTGAACTGCTGTTTTGACGTCTCCAGATGCATCAACAACTGAAATTTCTGATGACCCATCGTTCCCTGTTGAGTCGAATACATTTGCTCGTACAGAAATCACGGCATCTCCTGAAACAGATACGGTTTGATTTGCTTTACCCGAATAGATCGGAGAAGTCAGGTTTGTGCCATCAATTGCAGTGACATCTTGAACAACCGAAATATTCCGTCGTGCTGCAAGACGTGCTGCTACGTCCTTGCTTCGTGTTGTAGCAAGACAAATGATGGTCCCAGATGGAATCGCACTATCGAGAGCGCTTGCCCAGCCACTGCTATCGTTTCCACCAAAGACGTCTGACTTTACTGCGATAATCTTTGAAACTCCTGAAAGTGATTGAACTGAGTCAGCAATCGATGCGTCCGAGCAAGGAACCACAAGTGTCGGCTCCCCACCAAAGGCATGCGCTGCTGTTACGAGTTCTGCTGTTGAAGGATGGATGTTTCCTTTCGATAATTCTGCTATTACAATCATATTTGTCATCTTATTCACCTCATAGTACGTTTGCTTCATCACGAAGAAGTTGAGCAACCTGTGAAGCACTTGCTCCACCTTCGAATGTTTTTCCTGCAGGCTTTGCAGGAGGCATTGAGTGAGAAGCGATACTGATTGTTGAGGAAGGAGCTGCAGCGCTCATGAGTTCGACTTTCGCTTTCTTGGCCATCATGATTCCTTTGACATTTGGCTTGCGGACTTTGAAATCTCCTTTGTCGCACGAGATTACCGCTGGAAGAGCGATGTTAATTTTCGCAACGCCAGTCTCAACTGGCATTGAAGCAACAATAGAACCAGAGAATTCTGCACCGATTACATTCGAGGCATTTCCCCAGCCGAGTCTTTCAGCAATTCCAGGGCCGGTTGAGCCTGCGCCGGTGTCCGCAGCGGATTTCCCGCAGTAGACAACCGTAGCACCCAATGTTTGAATCGTTTCAGAAAGAACGCTTTGAAGAGCATTTGAATCGAGGTCAGACCATGAATCGTCCCAAACACGTACGATGTTATCAACACCGATTGCTTTTGCATCTTTGAGGATCTTTTCTGAACTTGGACCGCCTACTGTTACAGCTGTTACGGTACCATCTGTGGCATCTCTGTGACGGATTGCCGTTTCGATAGCAAACTCGTCATAAGGACTCATAACCATCTTAACTGAAGAAAGATCAACACGGTCTCCTTGAACAACTATTTTTGCGTTAGTATCAGGGACTTGCTTGACGAGAACAACGATTGTAGGCATCTGTATCATTCAACGGAAAGAGGCTCGATTCATGAAGATTGGCTTTGCGCCGTTTGTAAATTACATTCAAAATCCAAATCCTCAGAAATATTTAGAAACCGTCTGTTGAGAGGGAAATTTCCATGCCAGATGAACGAGTATTTCCCGGACCATCGCCCGCCCAAGCAGACACACTAAATGCTTGGAGAGAATTATTTGAATCCAAGCACAGTCAAGACTTTAAAGCACTAAAAGGAACGGATTGTCTCGAGCAACCTATCTTCCCATTTGTAGTCGATTACAGAGATATTGATCAAGATGATGTGTTGAGTCTTTATTTCAACGAAACGCCTGTAGATACGATTGAACTTGCTAATGAGGTTCTTCGTACAATGGTCGCTGAATACGAGGTAAGTGATATCCGTTGCATTCTTCGGCCCCTTGCTCTACCCGCTGAGCGAACAAAACAAATCTCGTCTTTAAGGATGAGAAACAGGGGCAAAATTGTCAGTTCAATTGTACGTATCAAAGACGTAGGGCCTCGGCTGGGATATCTGCAGGAAGCGCTCTATGTGTGCGCCCGATGTGAATCAAGAGAGTTTATCAAACAGAAAATTGCAAGAGAGAGGAAACGTCCAGAAGGACCTTGCCAAATTTGCTATGAGAAAGCGATGGAAGCTTTCGAAGGCAAGGTCCCATACGGAGTATATGAGCGACTTAGAAGTTCAATGAAACTTACTGCTGAGGGTTCATTTTACAAAGATATTCAATACTTGTCTGTTTCAGATATTGATGATTCATCAGGACAGCCAATATGGGTGGTAATTGATGACGAGTATGTAGATGCTTACAACATAGGAGATACCATCAGGATCAACGGAGTCGTCCAGATTGATCCTGTCCCGGATAGAAACTTCACAAAAGATACGCGGCGTATTCTCCAAATCCATGCATTCAGTATCGAAGGCTTGTGAAGGCTTTCAAGATGTTATGCTTAGCATCGTCTCATAAGATTCAGGATGCTCTTCAAAGTGTTGAGCAATTGAATTCAAGCCATTAGCAACACCTTGAGCAACACCCATTTTCGCATCGAAAGGATGGATTGAACCATCTTTTACAGCCTGCTTGAACTGTTCGAGATTGTTCCAAGTACTAGGTTCTCCAAATTTCGGATTTGGCGTAACGGTAATTGACCCAAATTCTGGCAAAACAACATGCTCTGCTAGTTCGTACACAGGTGAATGGTCATCGGTAGGGTCAAGATACGCTTTCTTCATCTTCTTTTGTACCAATTCAATTGTATCATGCAGCAGAAGAGCTCCGTTAGGATTGGATTTACTCATCTTATGGTCGAAGGAATCCATCCGAACACCTGATGCCTTCAATGAGGAGAGGATAGGAGTGTGAAGACAGGTAGCTTTCTTCCAATTCCACTTTGAAGCCATGTCTCTCATGAACATGTGGGCTTTTCGCTGGTCCATTCCACCAAGTGCGACATCGATTCCAAGTTCGAATATATCTGCGGCCTGCATAGCAGGATAATAGAACTTGGACAAATCATGATCGGATGATGCTTCATCACGACCCATGATGGTGAAGGTTTTTCTGACCATTGGTAGGGTTGCTCCCTTGGAACACCGAAGCACTCTTGCCCAATAATCACCTGAATCCATGAGCGTACTGGCCCAAACAAATCGGAGTTGCCCCGGGCCCTCACCTTCCTCAGGATAGTCAAGAAGTGCACGGAAGGTCTCTTCCATATACACGGCTGTCTTCTGAATATCATCCATTCGACCGCCAAATTTGTCATTGACCCAAGCGTGCCAATCAGCAAGGAAGATCAGGACGTTTGCTTTTGCCTTGAGCATACGCTTGAGTTGAAGTGAGAGTACCTTCCATCCAATGTGGGCTTTCCCGCTTGGTTCAAAGCCAACATAACACCGGATGACGCCATCGCCAGACATTGAAGTCTCATCAGCAAGACAATCGACAAGGTGATTGATTCCAACACATTCCTCTACATCTGATACCATCAAGCAGAGACGTTGTCGTTGCTCTTCGTTGAGTTCTTTGATACGTTCGTATTTTTCCTCGAAAGGAGATAAGAGCGTATCGACGTCCATGTTCCCACCTCAGACAAGGTCTGTGAGTTTCTTCACTTTACCTTCTGACGGAGGAGTACCAGCTTCGATCATCTTTTCGATTTCTGCAATCATAGATTCTGCAAGATCAATTGTTTCCTGAGTTACAGTTGTACTCATCTCGATTGACTTACGAATCATCTTGATTCCAGATTTAGCCTTTGAAAATTTCTTTGCATCTTCTTTCGCTTTATCGCCACGTTGTTTAGCAGTGTATCCTGTTGCTTCATCAAGGAATGCAGACCATTTCTTGCGGCTTGCCATTGCAGATTCACGACCACCGTCTTGAGATAAAAATGCTTCAAGATCGGAACCCTTGAGTTGTACGACATCCATCAACAGTTTACCTTGATCAGTATAGGAACCCTTGATCGAGGAAAGAAGGCCGAATGACGCTTCAAATTCACCCTCAGAATTTGCTTGTACGTTATCAAAATGTTGTGCTGCTAACTTTGCAAGACCAGCATTTCCACCAATCGACTTTTCTAAACCACGCTTAACTGCGAATCGCTCCATGTCAGGCCATCGACAGGTGCCTCATAAGTCTCGCGAAAGAGAAGCCACCTCATGCGGGGGGTTTTTTTGTGTTAATCGCTGCGCCAACTATGCGCAAGGTAATGGCAGTAGTACTGATCGGAATTCTCATTTTACCTCTGGCTTCTGCATCTGATGTCAATTTATCTGAGTTAACTCCACTTAGTTCACAGAATCTTGCCCTGAATGCAGGAGATGTATCCCCTAATGGAAACACTGTACTGGTAGTTGGTTCAGATGGATTTATTCATGGAATCTCTGGAAATGAGCCAGGAAATCGCGATAAGGACATTTCTATCGATAGCGGCCGTAGTGCATCTTTCAATGATGTGGCTTGGCATCCGAACGGAGAAACGGCACTTATCGCAGGCGAGTTAGGAGCTACTCTGCGATATGTACACTCTAATCAGACGATAGAATCCTTGAATGGTGCAACGATCGTAAACGGAATTGAACTCACAAATGTGGAATGGAGAGCCGGAGGAGACCTTGCCTACTTTGGCGCAAAAAATGGCAACATTTACAGTTTTAATGAAGGTGAAGGCCTCTCCGAAATAGAAGGTAGTATGAATTCGACAGTTACAGATATCGCCTGTCATCTCGAACAGAACATCTGTGTTTTGACTACTCTCGAAGATGGAATAGGAGTCATTGACAGAACAAGAGAACTAACTTGGATAAGCGGGACATCCAGTCAAACATGGATGGGTATCGATTGTCCAAAGGCTGTTCTTTACACATGCACTGGATTTGCTAGTGGGAGAGAATATCTCTACATTCGTCTTGACATCGAAGATGCATCAAGATCAACTGGAGATCTCGATGGAAATGGAGAAACTGAGGCCAAGGAACTCAAAGAAACCGATGGAGACTTCATCAAAGTAAGCCCTGGCTTTGATGGAACGACACTTGTCCATATGGCTCCGATGGAATCTGTTCGATATGAACCAAAATTAAATGAAATATTTCAACATTTACCTTCACAGGAATTAATTTCCTTCAACCCAACGATTGCAGGAGAAAGCATAATGCTGATGTGGGAAAAGGGAGAAAACGATGGTTGGATGCTAACGAACACGGGGAAATTGGTTAGGATTACCCCTGATGAAACAACACCAAGTTTGGGAATAATGGAAACGATTGTTTTCGCAGCCGTAGCCATTTCAGTTCCTGGCGTCATAATTGGTTTAATTTACATGAATGTCCCCTATTTACAACGTAAATACAGACAACTGCGTGGCTTTGATAAGAAAAAATGAGGATTCATATCCCCATAGAGTTCGTGCTAAAGTTCATCAATTGCTTTCGACCACGTCCTAATAGGGAACGACATGGAACCATACGAAGGGGTCGACTTTTACGACATTGAATCCTTACTCACCGAAGAAGAAATTATGATTCGCGACATGGTTCGTGATTGGGTTGATGAGGAAGTCATTCCAAAGATTGAACATGCGTGTGCAGAAGGAATCTTCCCAGATGAGTGGAGAGTTGCACTTGGAGAAATGGGTGTTCTTGGTGCTCCTTTGAAAGGCTACGGATGCCCAGGACTTTCATATGTTGCCTACGGATTAATTTGTCAAGAACTTGAAAGAGGAGACTCTGGACTTCGATCCTTTGCTTCAGTCCAAGGTTCCCTCGAAATGTATCCAATTTGGGATTTCGGAAGCGAAGACCAAAAGAACGCGTATCTCCCAAAGATGGCAAGCGGCGAATACATTGGCTGCTTCGGCCTTACCGAGCCAGATTACGGTTCCAATCCAGGAGACATGGTCACAAAAGCAGAAGATATGGGTGACCATTACCTTCTCAATGGTGCAAAAATGTGGATTACAAACGGAACAATTGCAGACGTTGCAGTTGTTTGGGCAAAACTTGACGGAGTCATTCGTGGATTTATCGTTGAGAAGAATGATGAAGGATTCACTGCTCCGGAAATGAAGGGAAAGCATTCATTGAAGGCATCGGTAACATCTGAACTCGTCTTCCAAGATTGTAAAATTCCAAAAGATCGAATCCTTCCCGGAGTCAAGGGTCTAAGAGGACCATTCTCATGTTTAAATAACGCAAGATTTGGAATTTCATGGGGAGCCCTAGGCGCTGCGATGGCTTGTTTCCATAGTGCAAAGACATACTCAATGAGCAGAATTCAATTCGATCATCCCATCGCTTCTTACCAATTGGTTCAAAACAAACTCGCATGGATGCTTCGAGAAATCACCAAAGGACAACTACTCGCTTACCATCTTGGCCGAAAGAAGGACGAAGGAACATGGTTCAACGAACAGATTTCGCTTGCTAAGATGAACAATGTCGATATCGCTTTGGAGATTGCTCGCGTCTCAAGAGACATTCACGGAGCCAACGGTATTCTCGATGAATACCCAGTTATGAGACACATGGCTAACCTTGAGTCTGTCAAGACATATGAGGGAACTCATGACATCCACAACCTGATTATTGGTCGTTATATCACTGGAATTCAAGCGTTTACACGAACGGTCTAAATCGAATCGAACGTTGAGAAATCAAACGTTTGGAAGTATTCCAATTCGTGCTAGGCCAGACCATACTGGGTCAAGGAATCGTGGTAAGAATCTGTGTCGAAGATAAACAGCTGCAGCAAGAGAAAGTTTCTGAATCTTTGAAAGACTCACTCTGCGAGTAAAGACGTCGCCTTGTTGCTTCTCAATCTGCTTCAGAATCTTATCGTAAAAAGCGATCATGGCTGCGGGAGAATAGCGAGTTCTTCGTGGAAGAAGCGGTAGGAGTTGACGTGCCTCTTCCAAGTAGGTTCTCGCACGCTTTGCATAATGGTGGCAGTATGGCTCCCATGATGAGTTGAGAACTACTTTTCCACCATGGAGGTCTTGCTCACCAATTCCATTATGTTCAAGTTCGTCAAGAGGAAGGTAAACACGATCTCTCTCAATGTCTTCACCTACGTCACGTAATACGTTTGTCAACTGCATGAAGATGCCCCAAGATTCGGCAAACTTTCTTGCTCTAGGGTCATCATATCCGTAAATCTCGATGCACATTAAGCCAACAACAGAAGCAACTCTGTAGCAATAAACATAGAGTTCGTCAAATGTTCTATAGCGATTACTGTAGAGATCGTCTTCCATCCCAGAGATAAGATCATCGAAGACACTTCGAGGAATTGTATAGCGCTCTACAGTGTCTTTGAGTGCAAGGAAAACGGGATCAGTACTGTAGACGCCTGAATAACATGTGGAGAGTTTCTTTCTGAAGAAGAAGAGTTGATTGATTTTATTGAGGTAAACTTCGTTGTCAAGAATAGTCGTTCTCTGTTGAAGCGACTCGAGTTGTTCTCGATATTCTGCTGCTTCTTGGCTCAACTCACCCTCTGCACCAGGGAATCTATCTGCCCAATCACCATCAGCGATGTCATCTGCTCGACGGCAGAATGCATACACAGCACACATAGCTTGGCGTTGTTCATCTGGAAGATACTTGAACGAGTGGTAAAAATTTCCAGCCTCTCTCTTGGTTAATTCTTCGCAATATCTGTATGCAAGGCGATGGAGTTCAGCCGGAGGTTTGTCGGACCAAATAGGAGCATCCAGATCTGCGAAAGGATCCACCAATTCATTTTCTTCACCTATGATTCCAATCATGACGGCTCCCTCTCGGAGAGCCTCCATTGCAGTCATGCTTACTGCCTTAACAGCGTCCCTAGCCAGCATTACACCTGCCCTGAGGCGGTCGAGTGGAGTGGGATTCTTTTTCGTTGTAACAGAACTCTCTGCGCCCCCTTTCAAAGGGAAGAGAAGGTCCAAAGGTTTGCGACGTTCCAGCATCCTAACCAGTACTCCCTCGCACTGCTTCCTTATGAGCCCTCCTCTCCAAAGTTCGACCTAGAAGAGGTTGAATTAAAGAAGTAAATAATTACTTACAAGGGAGACATTGAACTCTTCACAATCACTTGTCTTTGTTCTTTTCGAGTAACCTACGCACCCCACCTGGGATGATCAGGGCACGTAATAACTTCCTTGCATAGGATTTTATTTCATCCCGAGTGACCTTGATTCTTTCATTAGAATCAAGAATATTCCCTGTCCTTAGAAGAGTCACAGTACGCTGCCCTATCAAGACAGGTAACATACAGGATGCTTTTAGTCGGAATTGCTTATCTGGGAGCATCCGAATGTAATCTGTTGCAGCTTCAAGATGGACATTTGTAAGATCGAGATATGAATCGTAAAGAGGACGAAATACCTCAAGATTTGAGTCTCCTAAGATATCCTCTGGCTCCAATCCATGTTCTGCGAGTGCTTCACTAGGAATGTAACATCTTCCAAATCGCAAATCCTCCGGAATATCTCGAAGGATGTTTATCATTTGAAGTGCCTTACCGAATTGAATTCCCTTTTCGAGAAATACCTTCTCCTTTTCAGGGGACAACGTCATCAGATGAGCGAGAGACATTTTGCTCCAAAAGGTACCAACACAACCTGCAACTCTGTATGCATAGTCATCAAGTTCTTCGTTTGTTTTTAGTGATGAGATGTTACCACCCTCCTTGGCAGGTCCAAAGCGCTGGAGATCGAGTACTTGTCCGCCTACGATTATCTCCAAGCATTCCAGAATTCGTTGGCGATCCCCTTCTTCGTATTCACTTAACCCTTCGATTACATCCTCTGCGTTCATGAGAAGCTCTGCTTCATGAGGATTCGTTTGAATTTCTGCAAGGTCATTGAAATCAGGTAACTTTCTTGAACGCCCTTGTGCCACATCATTGTATTTTTTCAGAAGATCGAGCAATACATCCGTTTCTCCGTGCTTAGAGTCTGCAATTGTGTCTGCAAGTCTAGCCAAGAGATAGAGCAAACCAATCTGCCCGCGTATCTTTTTTGGAAGATATTTCAATGTCGGGTAAAACGAGCGCGATGTCGTTTCGAGAAGTTTATCGATTTTAGCATTGATGAGTACTGCCACCGGCTCCTCTCCTGTCCAAGCCAACCTACTCTTCCGCATGAAGATTCGTGTTCCCACTTACTGATTTTCGTGGTCATAATACAGAAGACTTTAGATTGAAGGGGCGGTACGTCCGTATAGGTGAGGAGATGGACTGTGGTTCTTGCGCTGCAATGATTCCAGATGACAGTATATTCTGTCCTGAATGTGGGTCTCGTCAAGAAATGTCCAGAGCAGGCAGTTTCTCAGCCGTTGGGTCCACGAGTCTTGGCGGAGGAGAAGTTACCGGCGGACGGGGTTTCGGAGTTGTCTCAGGCGAGGCAGTTCGCCAACAAAGAGATGCTCAGCAACAAGGAATGCCTCAAGGAATTCCTGCAGATGTCCTTCAGCAAATCGCATCGGGGATTCATCAACAATCAAATCTCCCGCCTGGTGGTCAAATACCACCTCAGCAGCCATCTCAATTCCCTAATCAAATGAGTAATCAATTCCCACAAGCCCAACCATTTGGGCAAAACCAACCTAGTCAAATGCCTCAGATTCAACAAAGAAGTGATCTTCCCACTCAACCGAAAGGCCCAACACTTGGCAGTGGGGCACTTCCAACTTCAAATGTAGAACCACAATTAGGTGGCACTACTGTATCCAACAACCCCGCAGCATCTCCTACTGATGCCATGGTGAATCGGTTGGCTGAAACAGAGCGTGCTGTGAAAAACGAACGAAGAAGCCAATGGCTGAATATGAATCAATCAAGTGCAACGAATGTTCTTGCAAACCTTGGCGCTGACCTACCATCTCATCTCAAAGATGCTCAAGGAATCACTCCTGCTGCCGAAGTTATTGCAGGAACAATGGGCCAAAGTTCAACAGATGCACCAAATGAAGCATTGTTGAGGCGTATGTGCGAAGTTGCCTCCCGTCGAGTCGCTCGAAAGCGAGGTGTTGCTGTTGAAACACCAGAAGCGAAAACTGTAGATGGCACATTAATCGTCAACCTAACTTATGTCGACGACGGTAGGGTTCTCGATACCCCTGAAGATTTAGAATCTGCATTTGAACATGCAATTCAAACTGAAGTGGCTCTGAAGGGCTTTGACATGGATGTCAAAATCGTATTATCTTGCATGAAAGACGGACAAGTCAGCACAATTGGAGCAAGCGAAGAACCTGAAGAAGAGATGTTCGCATGCGAAGTCTGCGATGGTCTCGTCAAAGAATCCGATCCAAAATGTCCGCACTGCGGAGCCATCTTTGAGGAAGAAGATGAAGAAATTCAAGAAAAACCATCTCGAGGAGGACCTCCTGGGCCATCTCGAGGAGGACCACCCGGGCCAAAGAAGAGCGGAGGACCACCTGGGCCAAAGAAGAGCGGAGGACCGCCAAAAGGAGGTCCGTCTGGACCTAAGCGTGGCCCACCTCGATGAAGGTTGGTAGTTCTATGAGCCAAAATCTGAATGAATT